>Ga0080003_1000453_pt1 | contig 27609 bp, 22 predicted proteins | sample JossMetagenome_FD_69206 | JGI IMG/M metagenome (GOLD analysis project Ga0080003, IMG submission 69206) | Hot spring microbial communities from Joseph's Coat, Yellowstone National Park, USA - JC2_E (SPADES assembly) (version 2) | ecosystem: Environmental > Aquatic > Thermal springs > Hot (42-90C)...
TTTCAATTGTTCTTTTCTGTTCATACATAATTATACTACACATAGCTATAATTTATCGCCTTATATCCCCATGCCTGAAGGCAGGGGCATTACGGCGATGGATGGTAAGCCCAGAAAAGCTGTAAGAGGACAAAGTGCTCAAAATAAAAATCCTAAGGGGCTTGAACAGTTTCTATACAAGTTGCTTTTTTTCCTTCTCATAAATGTACATTCTAAACCTGTCGCCCAAAATGGTCAGCATTCAAGAGGCCGCCGAGTTCTTAGGGGTTGCGCGGCAAACACTACGACGCTGGGAGCGCGAGGACAAGCTCCTACCCGATGAACCCACAGCAGGGGGGCGACGACGCTACGACCTTGCGCTGCTTCAGCTAGACCAATTTCATGCACCAGAGAAGATAGGCCGCACCATTGCCGCCTATGCCCGTCTGTCCAGTCACGACTAGAAGGACGATCTGAAAGGGCAAATACAGGTTCATGAGCTGTTCTGTGCCAGGCAAGGCTGGACATTCGAGCTGATCGCGGACCTGGGTTCTGGCATGAACTATCACAAAAAAGGTCTGAAGCGCCTGCTGGATGCAATCATCGGCGGTGAAGTCGGGCGCTTGGTCATTACCCACAAGGACCGACTTACGGGCTTTGGGGCAGAACTGGTGTTCGCCATCTGCGAGGCAAAAAACCTGGAAGTGGTCATCCTCAACCAGGGTGAGGACAGGACCTTTAAAGAAGATTTAGCCAAGGACGTGCTGGAGAGCATTACTGTGTTCAGTGCACGGCTCTACGGTAGTCGCTCGGGCAAGAACCAGAAACTGCTGGATGGTGTCCGGAAAGAACGCGCCACAGATGACAATCATCCAACTGGGTGCGGCGTGCAAAGTATCCGAAGTTCCGCAAGAAGGGGGTGCATGACCGTTTTATCCTGACCAATGACCAGTTTTCCCTCGACGGCCACCGCATCCGCATCCCCCATCTGGGGTGGGTACGGATGCAGGAGGCGTTGCGTTTTACGGGCAAGCTCATCTCCGCTACCGTCTCCCGGATGGCGGACCGGTGGTTTATCAGCATCACCGTCGCTGCCGACGCTATCCCCCTGCGTCCCGCTGAAAACCAAGGCGCGACCGGGGTGGATTTGGGGGTATCGGCCATGGCAACACTCTCCACAAGGAGAAAAGGTAATCGGTCCCAAGCCGCACAGGGCCTTGCTCAAGCGATTGCGGAGACTCTCTAGAAATCTCTTGCGCAAGAAAAAGGGGTCGGCCAATCGGACCAAAGCCAAGGCTTGGATTTGCAAGGCTGCATGCCCGTATTGCCAACATCCGGCAGGACGCCTCGCACAAGCTCAGGTCCGATCTTACGCGACGGTTTCATCCCATCGCTATCGAGGAGCTGAACGTGCGCGGCATGAAGAAGAACCGGAATTTGCCCTGCTCCCTATCCGACATGGGTTTCTTCGAGTTTCGGAGACAACTGGAATACAAGGCAGAAAGGCGTGGTGGTTTGGTGCTTGTCGCTGGTCGCTGGTTTCCGTCCAGCAAGAGCTGTTCGGCATGGGGGACGGTCCAAGAAACACTGCCGCTGGCCATTTGCCAGTGGGTGTGCCCGGAGTGTGGAAGCATCCACGACCGGGAGGTGAATGCGGCCAGGAATATCCTAGAGCATGGTTTGGCCGTCCTAAACGGCCCTATGGCGAGTTCCGCCAAATGTGAAGCCGGTGGAGAAAAAAACTCTGGCCGCCGTCGCATGACGATGGTAAAACTGTCCTCTGTGAAGCAAAAAGTTAGCTTTGTTCTTGTGTGAGCAGGAACGAGTAAGTCTGACGGAACGGAATATTAAAGAGATAGGAACACAGGCTTGGGCTTGTGGTGAGGGTCGGCAAAGTTTCTTTGCATCCTGTCTAGGATGCCAACAAAAGGTGTCGGCATACACTTTTCGTTGGGCCACATGATGGCTATGGGAATCGTCTTGTGGCCTAAGCTACCTGCCTCTATCGTTTGCAGCACTAATTAAGATTAGCTTTTATTGCCTACAGCTTTCCAGAGCGCTTGGAACCGATGGGACGGTAGGAAGGGGTTTTCTAGATTGCTCCAAACTGCTTCCTAAACAAACGAATGGAAGATAGGATGTCTCTATGTGAATATAAAGGCTAAGAGATTATTATATAGGAATTATCTTTGCCCTTTTGTTGAATTTTACGATTGTACCTCTTGGAAGGATCGCTCGAGTAAATTGTACATCCATGCCATTTCTTCCATCATTCTTTATTACCTTACCAAAGGCTCTGGTACCTTCTGGAATGGTATAAGATAATACTCTTAGGGTTCTTGTAATGCGAATGGTGACATCCGTGCCTGTTTTTCTATAAACAGCGGCTGCCCGAAAGAAGGCAACCTTGACAAAGCATGGCTCAAATTTAGCGTAGGGGTGTTCTTTATTAGTTTTGATTTTTTCCTTTGTTGCTTTTTCGATCGTTGCAACCATTTCATGTTTTGGGGAAAGAGGTGGCTGTTTCTTTTTCTGTTCAGCAAACCTTCTCAAAGCTTCCTGTTTTTCTTTTGGATGTTGTTCTAACTCTAAGTATTTACGCCAAATTTGTTCCCATGCCAAGATTTCATCTCTCCTATCATTGGCCATCTGCAAAGCCGTTTTTAGATAGGTTCCTGGAGTTTTAATACTCCATGGAGCATCCTCTATTTCAGCTTCAAGGGTCCATCCTCCTAGCGAATTTTCCGAAGCTCTGACAGCTGCCTTTAGCTGAATCTCTTCTCCTTGTCTAAAAGCTATTTGTTGATGTGTGTAATCGTAACTCATTCCAGATGGAAGCAAAGGAATAAATACCGTATTTTCTATTTCTTTAATTGCCATCTCTCTAAGATCTTTTGGAATTAGATCAATAGATTTTAATTCCTCTGGGTTTTGAAGGATAGGGGTGGAAGCAACTTTGAAGATATCCATGTCGACCGAAACCCTAACGGAACAGTCAATACGCAAGCCGATGGGGGTTTGTTCTATCTGCTCTATATTGATTTCTATGATGCTCAGATATTCTGGAATGGATTGTTCGACAGCTGTTTCAATTTGATCGATGGTTGGCCTATTTTTCTCTAGGGTAAGATAAGCCTTATGAATATCGAGAAGGAAGCCAAGATGAAACTTAAAAAGATAGAAGGAGACAAATACAATAACAATGATAATGGTGGTGCCAATAGTTATTATTTTTTTCACGATGAGATCCTTGATTAATTTAAATCCATTGGCCCTTTTTCGTCTTGCTTAGAGAAAAAAGAAAATAATGTTGATCCATCTAACTTATTGCCCAGTAGCCATAAAATTAACCGCAATGGATTTGAATACCGCCTCATGGAGCTGGCGAAAAAGTAGAGAGAGAGTAAAGACGTCTCCAAGAATGGATGCTCTACGGTCTTTTCAAGCCTAAAGTCTGAAGATCCTAGTGTTGCTTAAGGCTGGAAGTGCATTTCTTTGAAATGCCAATTAGGCTCTTTTTGGTGGGTTCTGGTCTATTGGGGGGAAAAAAAACTTAAAACAGCTACCGAAGCAATTCTAGAAGGAAGAAGAGCCGGCTGAGGGATTCGAACCCTCGACCCACGGTTTACAAAACCGTTGCTCTACCTCTGAGCTAAGCCGGCAATGTGCCCTAGCTACTCCCCTAGGAATGGGTTTCTTTACAGGTTCTCCAAACTGTGTGCTCCTTCTAGAGGGAACATAGCCCATTTCAGGTGCTGGGCTGGAGGTGCGACTAAACCAGAGAACTTTCTTGTTCAGCCTCCTACTGCGTAGGAGATATTCTGCTGCATTTTGGAAACAAGCATCACTGATCTAATGCCAATGCTATCCATGTGTTCAGCCAGCCAATAACCTCCCACTGGTTCTACAAGCTAAATTTTGTCCATTCCCTGTTTCCAGAGCTAGTGGCAGTTACCACATTCCAGACACAAACTAAACAAGCCCGGCCTGTTCCAGGTCAAGCACTCGAACCGATCATCTGCTTCACCGTAGTCAATACTTCTGCCCAGGCAGATCTACTCTTATATCATTCCTGTTATTCTAGCTTTATCAGGGATACATTCAAGCCAAAAAACAAGAGGGAGCCAGCCAAAGAATTTCATTCAATCCTCTCGATGGGAAAGCTATTCTTGCCCAGCTCCCTTATGAGCCATCATTGTAAAAGAAAAATCCTTTGCCTTTCTATTTTTTCTATCCTTCCATCCAATAAAGAGATATGCTAAAAAAAGCAAAAGGAAAGATACAAAGACAAAAGCCATTAATAGGAAAAAATCCTAAAATCTTCAAAGTACAATGAGGTAAATGCTTGCAATTTTTGTTTGATTAACAAACATATTGTTAAAAAAATTTTTTATGAAAAAAAGTTTATTCCCGATAAAAGTATTTTTATTTTTCAGTCTTCTTCCAATTGTTTGTTATGCAGCCGAAATCACATCGATTAAAGGCGGGGATCAGAATAGCGTGGTTACTACCTATGGCATACCGGTCCAAGCAGGTAGTTCTATTCAAGTAGGCCAAGTTATAAAAACAGACTACTTTTCAGTATGCACAATAGGATGGAAAGATAAGGGGGAAGAAGTGACAGTGGATAGCCTTACGGTCGTTACTTTAAAAAATGAAAATCCTATTGTCTTCGAGCTAGATAGAGGCAAGATCGAGTTCAGTTCAAAGGATTTTAAGGTGATTACAAAAGGGGGGACATTTACTTCTCAGACATCAGGAAGATTTTATGCTTCTTATGCTCCTGGCGAACAACAGTATGCAGCAGAACAAGGAGAAGCAACCCTCTTGTTAAATGTAAAAAATGAAACTTTTCAACTTCATTCCGGGGAGATGGTCTATGTAAGAGCGGATGGCACAGCTGAAAAAAGACCAATCTCTCAAGAAAAGAACCAAGAAAAAAAGTAGCGTTCTCTCTCCATTCCTTCTTTACATCAATAGTGAGGTTTAGAAATTATAAAAAAGATTGCTTAAGCTAATTATTTTGATTATCAGAGAATTACCTTTATGAACTCAAAACCTTCTCTTTTTTTTAATAGATTTCTGATTGCGTTTATTCTTTCTTTTTTTGGCCTGATGAGGCCACTCCATGCCTCTTGGAATTTAAAAGAAATAGTCTCCGATGCCTCTGCAGTCATTCATCAGTTTAAACAGGAAGGGAAGATTCCAAAATCAGTATGGGATAAAGCAAAAGGGGTAGCTTATCTTGAAGTAACCAAAGGTGGTTTTGTCATTAGTGGAGAATACGGTAAAGGTCTTGTTGTTGTGCGACTTCCCATTGGAGGTTGGTCGGGGCCATCGGCAATTTCAGTAAGTGGCATTGGGGTGGGATTACAAGTGGGAGGAACCAAAACTGACTATGTGATTATTCTTAATTCAGACAAAGCCGTTAGACAATTTTCTCGTGGGGGCAAAGTCCACTTAACAGGAGAAATGAGTGGGGTGGCTGGCCCTGAAAGCGAAAGGCAGGCTTTGATAAAACCTAAAAGTAATATCTATACTTACCGATCCACTGAAGGTCTCTTTGGTGGAATTGCGCTGCAAGGGATAGAAATTCGTGAAGAACCAGAAGTCAATGAACGCTATTACCATAGAGCAGTTAGTCCCTCTGAAATCTTCTCTGGAGAGGTACAACCGCCTAAAAGTGCCCAGAGCCTTATCGATACATTGAATGAACCTTACCCTAAGTAAATATTATTTTCCCTGATGGTTTCTCTATAGAAATAGGGAAAATATTATGGAATATCTACCTATTTCCTTCTTTAAGTAAAAATTGTAATAATTCTTTTGTTATTCATTTTGAAGGCTAAAATATTGCCTATAAAAAAAAGAGTGAAAAAAAATAGTAAAATTTATTTTCATGAAAAAGAGAGAAAAAAAAGAAAAAAAGATTCTACCTAAGGATCCTGCGGTAGAAGCAATGGGTAAATTAATAAAGAATTCCGATGTTTCTCGTGATGAAAAACTTAATAAGCTTATAGAGCACAATCTTTTTTTGCAACGACGTCATGAGTAAAACTTCAAAAAATGGCATAGAATAAAGAAAGACTTTATATTTTCTTTTTTGTTTTACATTTTCTTTTTTTTCAGATTTTTATACTAAATGGCTATTACTACATCTTATTCTTTAAAACAGGTTCAAAGGAGGCTTTTAAAATCTAAAGTGATGGGTTGCTTGAGGGAGGAGGATCGAAAAAAAGCTTCCATTGAGATCACATATCGGTTGTGCAGCCATCCGGTCTGGCAAGATGCTCGGGTTGTAGCCCTTTATTCTTCTCTCCCTTCTGAACCGGATACTTCTGATATTTTCCGATTAGCCAAAGCCAGCAAAAAGAAAGTTTTGTTCCCAAAAGTGGCAGGGAAGCAACTTTTGTTTTTCGAAGTAGAGAAAAAGGAAGATCTAGAAAAAAATTTCATGGGAATCATGGAACCGAAGTCTTCCTGCATCGAAGTTTCAAGCCAAGACATGGATCTGATTCTTGTTCCAGGAGTTGGCTTTGATCGTCAAGGACAAAGGCTTGGAAGAGGCCTTGGATTGTATGATCGCTATCTTTCCACACTTCCATCGAAAGTGTGTCGAATTGGTCTTTATTTCTCTTTCCAGGAAATCCATAAAATCTATACCGAACCTCATGATCAACGGCTGGATCTTATTATTACTGAAAAGGAATTGATTCGAGTCGTTTTGCGATCTTAAATACTTTTTTTGGTCATTTCAGAGAGCTTTTAGGGGGCTTGCTGCATGAGTAGGTTCTGAGCTGAAGGTAGTCTATGCAAGCTAATTTTTTAAATGGTAAGATCGCCATAGTAACAGGTGCAAACAGTGGTATAGGCAAAGAAATTGCCTATGCTCTATCTGCTTCCGGAGCTAGTGTGGTGATTGCTTCTAGAAGAATGGAGTTAAATCAACAAGTCGCTTTAGAAATCGAAACCAAAACATTTGCTAAAACTCTACCTTTAGAAATCGACGTTTCTAAAGAAGAAAGTTGTCTCCGGCTTATTACTGAAACAATCAATTGTTTTGGTCGCATAGATATCCTTGTGAACAATGCCGGCGTTGGGATTTATGCTCCATTAGAAGAGTTGTCCACCTTGAGTTTTGATCGGATGCTCAAAACCAATCTTTATGGAACATTTTGGTGTTCAAGGGAAGCTTTTAAGCAGATGAAAAAGCAGCAGACAGGAGGGTATATTATCAATATCTCTTCTCTGGCAGGAGTGGATGCTTGGTCGAATACAGCAGGTTATAGCGCTTCTAAGTTTGGCGTAATGGGACTGACTAAAGCCATGGCTGATGAAGGGAAAAGGTACAATATAAAAGTGACCGCAATTTGCCCCGGGATGGTAGCCACTCCGATGACTGGAGTCGAAGGAATGTTCTACATACAACCCGAAGATATCGCTCAAACGGTTCTTTATCTATTGAGTTTATCCGAAGCTTGTTGGCTGACCGAAATTGTGATTCCACGGAAAGGGGCTTGAACAGTTGCTATACAAGTTGCTTTTTCCTTCTCATAAATGTACATTTTAAACATGTCGCCCAAGCTAGTCAGCATTCAAGAGGCCGCCGAGTTCCTGGAGGTCGCGCCGCAAACACTACAGCGCTGGGAGCGCGAGGGCAAGCTCCAACCCGATGAACGCACAGCAGATGGGGGCGATGACGCTACGACCTTGTGCGGCTTCGGCCAGACCAATTTCATGCGCCGGAGAAGGTAAGCCGCACCATTGCCGCCTATGCCCGTGTGTCCAGTCACGACTAGAAAGACGATCTGGAAGGGCAAAAACAGGTTCATGAGCTATTCTGTGCCCGGCAAGGCTGGACATTCGAGCTGATCGCGGAGCTGGGTTCTGGTATGAACGGAACGGCGGAATGAAAAACCTATAGCGAGGGGATGAGTTCTTTCTATTTTACCATCCATCGCCGTAATGCCCCTGCCTTTAGGCATGGGGAGGATGTCAATCTTTATGAAGGACGAACCTTTAAAGAAGTCTTTTTTTCTTTTTTCTTTTTTGCCCTGTATTTTAGTTTTTTTTTCTTCAGACCTCCTTGCCTTAAGTAGCGAGCAACAAGCAACAGAGCAACGGTTAAATCTACTCTATCGGAGTGGCCGTTTTGAAGAAGCATCCAGAATGGCAAGGACTCTTTTGCAAAAGAATCCTTCCTGTTTTTCTTGCTGGATGGTTATAGGAGAATCTGCTTTGGGCAGGGGGAATCTTGAGCTGGCAAGAGAAGCTTTTCATAGAGCTTTAAAAATTCAGCCCGAAGAAAGACGGCCAAAGGCTCTTTTAAAAGAAATATACATACGGGAAGACCGCTATTCCCTTGCAGCTCCACTCGCTTATGAATTGGGTGAATTAGGACTAGGGGATCTTTTAAAAAGCTTTCATAAAGATCAAAAGCCTTTTGCGGTAGACTCAACCAGAGAACAAGTAGCCGTTCGGTTCAAAGACTTTGTTCCCTATCCAATTATTGAAACTGAATTATCTGGAGGAATTAAAGCCCGATTTATGATCGATACAGGATCGACATATGTCATTTTGAGTCCGCGCCTTGCCAATAAGGCTCAAATGGAACTGTTCAGAAAAGAAAAAGAAACGGGTACTATGGGAAGCTATTGGATTCAGTTTGGGAAAATCCATTCTATGAACATTGGAGGGGCAACTATTAGGAACGTTCCGGCCGTGGTCCACTCTTTGTTAGCTATCCCTAGGACAGGATTGGAAATTGATGGGATCCTTGGAGAAAATTTTTTGTCTCATTTTCTTCCAACATTCGATCTTCGCGGCAGATGGAAAAGTGGTCCCAAATTTTTTATCTTAAGATTTTCGAAGGAGGATCCTCTATCCAGCTTCAAAAGTTTGAGCTTAAGTAACGGAAGAATAAGAGCTATTCCCTTTCTCATAGGACCAGCTCAGACGCTTGTAGTACAAGGGAAAATCAATAATAGTATGCCACTTTTATTCCTATTAGATACAGGCACTCCTGGATATTTTATATGTTCTCCACTTGTGGCTAAGCTCTCAAAGGTTTGGCTAGAGCAAAATTTTTTTTCAGATCAAAGCGGACCTTACATTCATCATAAGAGTGGTCAATCGATTGATATGCACTGGGGATTGGGAACGAGCCAAAGCCCATTGGAACTTGGACTTGCTAATCAGCTTGAAATCATGGGGGAAAGGATCCGAGGGATTTTGCAAGGGGGTGTTGGATCCTTGCCAATGGACATGAGTGGGAATTTAGGATTTTGGACTGGGGGGATGATCGGATTTGGTTTTTTTTATGATCAGGTCTCGACGATCGACTACAAGAATCAAACAATCTATTTTTTTATACCCGACCAAAGGGCTTCCCAACACAAATAAAATCCTCTACCACGTTAAGAGCCATCTAAAAAATAGAGGGAGGGATCTCCTAAAGCAGCCGTATTGATAGTAGTGAGTCTTTCGTGAACAAAGCGCAAAAGATAATTTGGTCCTCCAGCTTTAGGCCCTGTTCCTGAAAGACCTTCACCTCCGAAAGGCTGGGATTCAACTGTTGCTCCTATCATCGAGCGATTGACATAAAAATTACCAACAGGAGCTTCAGAAGAAAGCCTTTCTATTTCACTATCCAGCCTTGTTTGAAGTCCCATAGTCAGACCATAACCTTTTTGGTAAAGCTTTTGAAGGAGCCTACGAAGTTCTTCTTTAGAAAATGAGAGGACGGGAAGGATAGGACCAAATATCTCCCGATCGATAAGATCAAGCGAAGGAATTTCGAATAGCTGAGGAGCAAAGTAATAACCGTAGGCTGAGGCGGTTTTCCCAATAGGTGCTTGAGTCAATAAATGCCCATGACTTCGAAAAAAATGAGAAAATTGATTTAGTGTTTCCAGCTGAGAGGGACTGATAATTGGTCCAACATCAGTTTCTGAATAACGCGGATCTCCAACAAACATGTCTTCCAAAGCATCTGAAAGCAAAGAGAGTAACTGTTTGGAAATCTCTTTTTGGACAAGCAACACTCTTAATGATGAACACCTTTGGCCAGCATGATTGAATGCTGAATAGATAATGTCTTTGACTGCTCTTTCTATTGCAGCCGTGGCATCTACCACCATACCATTGATCCCGCCTGTTTCGGCGATAAGGGGAACAATTGGACCTTCTTTTTGACTTAGGCATCGAGCGATTTGTTTGGCTGTTTCAAAAGAACCTGTAAAGGCGACGCCTCGGACGGAGGGATGTAGGATTAGCTTTTGTCCAATCTGTCCATTCCCAGCAACAACAGAAAGAGCTTCTTTAGGAATGCCAGCTTTGTAGGCAAGCTCTGTAGCTAATAAGGCGATAAGAGGGGTTTCTTCAGCTGGTTTAGCCACGACTACATTGCCAGTTAATAAAGCAGCTACAAGCTGGCCTAAAAAGATAGAAAGAGGGAAATTCCAAGGACTAATACATACCCACAGGCCTCTACCGTGATAGTGCAGTTTGTTTTCTTCGCCCATTGGGCCAGGAAGCAAGATTGGCTTAGAAAAAAGCCTAAGCGCTTCTTTTGAGTAGTAATAACAAAAATCTATTGCTTCTCTTATTTCAGCAAGGGCGTTTGGAATCGTTTTTCCTGCCTCCGCGCACAAAAGATAGAGAAAATCATGCTTGTATTCCCAAATTTCCTTGGCAAGCCTTCTAACCATCTCTACCCTTTGTTCGACAGGTAGTCGGTCCCATTCCAAGGCAAAAGAGGCAGTATGAGAGAGAACCTTTTCAATTTCAGCATCTGAAGGTAGCGGGACTTCCCCAACTACTTCTTTGCTATTAGCAGGGGATAAGACCCGTAATCGGCTAGTGGTAGCGTTATGAGAAAAGAGCTGGAGAGGTGATAAAAAAGGTGGTTCCCTCCTTCCCAATTCCTCCCAAACCTCCGGATTGGATAGATCGCAACCAGGAGCATTTTCTCTATCTCTATAAAGGAGAGGTGGTAAAGGAATTTTTGTATTTTCTAAATGCCCTCTCTTTTGTAGCTTCTGCAGCAGATCCCAGTACAATTTGTCAAAATCAAAAGGCGCAACGAAGGCATCCAACCCTGCTCCATTTTCTATGAGTCTTCTTGCCAAATAGCCAAACAGTTCTTTGCCAGTTCCAATGGGAATATACACTCTTGTGGGAAATCCTTGCCCCTTTAGCCAGTTTTCTACAGCTTCTCCTAAACCATAGAGTCTTTGAAATTCAATCCTGTTTTCTTTTCGAGAGATATAAAACTCAAGGACCGCTGCAATCGTTGCGGGATTGTGCGTAGCAATGCGAGTAGATAATAGCTCTCTTTGTTCGTAGAGCTTGTTTACACAAGCCATATAGGAAAGTTCGGTGAGTTCTTTTAAGGTATAAACGGGATAGTAACCAAGACCTAGTGACTGGGAACGGATAATCTCATGATCCCAGTAGGCCCCTTTGACGAGGCGAATGGATAGTTTTCTTTTTTTCTCTTTGCACAGTTCTCCCAAATAGTCGATTAGCGATTCACTATTTTTTAAATAAGACTGAACAACAAATCCTAATTTATTATAGCCCTCAAGATCCCTATCTGATAAAAGGCTTTCTAGGAGATCCAGTGTAAATTCCAATCGAAAATATTGTTCGGCATCGATACAGAGACTGATGTCTTTTTCAAAGGCACTCAAACAGAGAGATTTTAATTTAGAATATATTCTCTCAAAAGAAATGCGGCCATAAGGAAGCTCGTATTTTGAATCTAATGCAGACAATTTCACGGAGATTTCTGGATCTGACTGTGGGAAGGAAGCTTTGATCATCCCTAGTAACTCAATTACTTTATGACAGTTTTCCCAGTGCCTTATGCCATCTCTACTGCCTAATGCGTCTTCTCCGAGAAGATCCAAAGATATAGGTATTCCTTTGGCTACTAGACCAAGGAGCTTTTCTCGGCTGCTTTCAATATCTGGAGCTAAAACAAATATGTTAACCAATAGCTTTGTTACAATGCGCAGAAAAGTTTTGAGGACTGCATCAGTGAGGAATGAGGGTAGGATAAGAGAGGGCCAGTGGGTAAGCAAAAATTTTAACGTGCTCAATAGGAAAGAAGTCCATTGGTTTCTGTCTGTATTTTGCCAATTTCCTTTTCGAATTGCCTCTTTAAAAAGAAGAAGAGCTGTTTCATCGTTAGGCATTCTGGGCAAGGCCTCAGCTAGCCTAAGAAGCAGGAGCCCTTCGTTTCTATTCAACGGATAGGCTTTTGTCAAGGCTTCGGCTAGAGATCTTTTCTGGTGCAGACCTATAGACTTGAGCATCGAGTTGAGCCTATTGTTTATTTCTGGAACAGAAAGATCGAGCTTTTGAAAAGAGTAGATCAATTCTGTTGCTCTCTTGGATTCAGGCCAGGCAGCCAACTGTCTCATTTTTTTGCGTCTAGTTTTTGAGGCATAAGCAGAAGTATAAAACTGAAAATAGGAGTTCATGAGGAAAGGGGATTATAAAAAAAAATTTTTCCATATTGAGAGGACTGGCAACGGAAAGTTTAAGGCGTATCCACAAAATCTTTCCAGGCAACCAGGAGCGCAGCGATGATCGTTGGCCCTGCAAAAAGCCCCAGCAAGCCAAAAGTACTAAGCCCTCCAAGAGTTCCTAGCAGCACCCAATAAAAAGGAAGGTTTACCGCTCCTCCGATTAAAACAGGCCTTATAAAATGATCGGCTATAAACAGAACGCTAAAACCGAAAATGACGATCCCAATGGCTTGAATAATCATTCCTTGGGCGATAAGGAAAAGCGCTGCAGTGCAAAAGACTGGGGGAGCCGCAAAAGGAATCATCGCCAGAATCCCCGTAATACCTCCAAGGGTTACAGGATCTGGTAAGCCCACAATGGCATAGGCGATTCCTAATAAAATTCCTTCGCCTAAGCTAACTAAAATCAAGCCATTGACAGTTCCTCGAATGACGGAAACAAGGTGTAAAGCGTACCTTTCTCCAGAAGTTCCCAGAAGCTTGCGGATAAGACATAGGGATTTTTTCCCAAGTATTCTTCCATCTCGGTAGAGAAAGAACAGGGTAAGCAGAGTGAAAGCTAGGACTTCCATCCTATGGATAACTTGAAAACCAATAGTTTTACCCCATCGGAATAAAAACGCTGAATCGATATGAGCCAAAGTCTTCGATGCAGCTTCAGGTGTTGCCAGATTGCTATTCCAGCGTATGGTTAACCAATTGCCAATAAAAGGAATATGTTGTAACCACTCGGGAGCAGGAGCCCCTTCTCTTTGTGCATGTGCGATAAATTGACCCAGGACTATGGCTTCCTGTCCTGCTTTAAAGACTCCATAGATTAAGGGACCAAAAAGCAGCGCGCCAACTAGTAGGGTAAAAAGCAAGGAGCTAACCCAACTAGGGGTTTTGCGTGGCAGTTTGAGTCTTGCCCAACTGTAGAAAGGCCAAGTGGCAATAGCGATAAGAAATGCCCAAGCCATAGCGACAAGAAAGCCGTGAAGAATCCAAAAACCCATCAAGACAAAGAGGACCGAGGCGATGATCCTAGCGGTTTTTTGGTAGGTAGTTGGTGTCATGGATGTCATTGTATTGCTAGGAAGCAAAGATTGTCCAAGATTACACAATGGTATGTTGAGGAGGTCTTTTCCACTTTTTTAGGATTCTCAAAGATGTAATTTTCCATATAAAGCAAGGGAAAATCAGCCAAAAATAAATCAAAAATCCTTTTTTCTAAAATACTTTTTCTCTGATCAATCGTAAACCGTAAGCTTTAAGGGCTTCACTTGGCGATAAAAATGTTCCCTGCCGTAAGATTTCCCAATCTTTTTTTATTCAAAAAGGAAGCAAAATTAATTCTTAATGGTAGAATCCCTTTGCTATTTTTCTTTTTTAGCTAGCGGAGCTTATCTCTTCTTTTTGGTCGAAGGCTGGTTGATCCTCGAAGCCCGAAAGTACAGGAATACCATAGAAGGTGTGACCTGTGGTTTGTAGAATTTTTACTGGTAGCAGTTCTCCTCTCCATCGCTCGTTTTTAGGTATAATGACAAGATGATTGGTCCTTGTCCTTCCCTGAAATTTTTCAGCTTTCTTTTTGCTTTCTCCTTCAACTAAAATTTCTACCGTCTGACCCACAAGTCTTTGGGATTTTTTTAAGGTGATGGCGTTTTGGATCTCTAACAATCGGTAATTGCGCTCAAATTTTATATCTTCTCTCAGCTGCTCCGTCAGATTGGCTGCAGTGGTTCCTTCCCGCGGGGAATATCGAAAAATAAAAGCGTTGTCAAATTGTACTTCTTCAAGTAGTGAGCAGGTCTGAAGAAAATCTTCTTCTGTTTCTCCAGGATAACCCACAATCACATCAGTTGAAAGAGCTATCTCAGGAATCTCTTTCCTTAACTTTTCGATAAGCTGAAGAAACTTGGAACGGGTATATCCTCGGCGCATAGCTTTTAATATTCTATCGCTCCCTGATTGTACAGGAATATGCACATGCTCACACAGTTGAGGAATTTCTTTAAGAGCTTGGATGAGGTCTTCTTTAAAACCAATGGGATGTGGAGAGGTAAACCGCAGCCGTTCTAAAGTTTTTAGGGTACTTAATTGTTCGAGAAGTTGTACAAAAGGAGATTTTCCGTTTTTCCAAGAAAATTCTTTGGCTCCGTAGCGATTAACAATTTGGCCAAGCAAAATAATTTCTTTTACCCCGTTTGCTGTAAGGCTTTGGGCTTCTTCGAAGATTTCAGAAAAGGGTCTAGAGCGCTCTTCGCCGCGGGTTGTAGGGACAATACAAAAGGCACAATGCATGCTGCAACCTTGCATGATAGAAACATAGGCCACAGCTTGTCTTTTCTTTGCTAAATGTTTAGTGATCGCATTTTGGGAGTTTGCTTCCTCAGAAAGATCTATGTAGCATTGCTGCCTTCGTGGATTTCTATAAATTTGATCGGCAATTTCTGCGACTTTATGGAATTTTTGGGTGCCCAAGATAAGATCAATAAATGGATATTTTTTTGCTATTTCTTCCCCACGGTTTTGTGCCATACAGCCAATAATGCCCAATACCACCGAAGGATTTTTCTCTTTAAGCCCCTTCAGAGAAAGCATCTTATCGATGGCTTTATCTTCAGCCATAGCTCTTACAGAACAGGTATTAATGAGAATGATGTCCGAAAACTTTTCAGAGGTAGAAATTGTATAGCCTTTCTCAACAAAATCCTGGAGAACCTGCTCCGAATCCCTGACATTCATCTGACACCCAAACGTTTTAAGAAAAACCAATGGCATAATCTTCTCTGTTTTTGTTTGAAAAAATAATTTTTTGTTTTCCAATAACCTATTTCATAAAAAGCATACCAAGACTATATAATATAAGGATATATAAAAAAGAAGCTTTCCGTTAGCCTTCCTTACTTTTATGACCGTAAATAAAAAGAACTTACAACTAGTCAAGGAGTTACTAAATCCTTATTGCCTCCTCAAAACAATGGTATGAAAATTGAAGCAAGAGATTATCGTAGCGGACTGCCACTGTCAATCAGTATTGAGAAAGGGGTATACAAAAAAATCGAAAGGATAGCAAACAGTCCAGATTCTCTTTCTTTTCCCTGGATAGCCCCAGGGCTTGTTGATCTTCAAATCAACGGTTTTGGAGGCATTGATTTAAACAGCGAAGGACTTTCAAGCGAACAGTTTGAAATACTCTGTCGAAAACTTTTTGAAAATGGCTGCACTCATTTTTTAGCTACCATTATTACTCGTCCTAGGAATAGCTACCAAAAATATCTTCAAAAACTTAACCAGCTCCATTGCGCTTTGCCGCTTAACTGTATTGGCTTTCATTTAGAGGGGCCTTTCCTTTCCTCTACGGAAGGCTGTCGAGGAGTCCATCGAATAGAATGGATGATGAAACCTGATCTATCCTGGTTGGACGAGGTTATGGAAGCCTCCGGTGAAAAGGTCAAGTTAATCACTATTGCTCCTGAAATAGACAAGGAGCTTTCGTTACAATTTATAAGGAAAGCAGTTGCCTTGGGATCGGCAGTAGCTATTGGGCATTCAGAAGCTTCTTGGGAAATTATAGAATCTGCTGTTATTGCAGGTGCCAAACTTTGGACGCATTTAGGCAATGCTCTTTCTTTTGTTGTTCCTAAATTTCAGAATGTGCTTCTAGATGTTATTGCCTCGGATCTTCCTTATGCTTCCTTGATTCCTGATGGCAAACATGTGCCTATGGTAGCCTTTCGGGCATTAACCAAAGCTTTGGGTTCAAGAGTGATCCTTGTTTCTGATGCGATGGCTGGGGCGGCTGCTTCTCCTGGAATTTATCACCTAGGGGACAGAGAAATAGTAGTCGATCCCCAAGGTAAAGCCATTGAGAAGCAAAGTGGTCGCCTTGGAGGCTCTACTTTACGGCCTTTTGATGGAGTCTTTCTTGCTCATAAAATGACAGGGATACCCTGGTGGGAGTGGTGGGATGCCTATTCGGTGCGTCCCGCTGAAATACTGGGCATAGCTCATGGTTTAAAAGAGGGCAATGAAGCCAGCTTTTGCCTCTTTGATCTCTCTCCTAGGCCGAACTTGAGGGAGCTTTACCATAAAGGAAAAAAAGTATATTCTTCTAGCTAATAATAGAGATGAAGACATCCAATGAGGGGTTGAGTACTGAAAACGGTGAGGTGCTGGAAGAACTGAAATCCTTTGGACTTTCCTTTGACGAATATCAAAGGCTTGTCCAGCTACTGGGAAGAGTCCCTACGCGGGCTGAAATGGCTCTGATTGGTGTCATGTGGAGTGAACACTGTTGTTATAAAAGCTCGAAGAGGGAACTAAAAAAATTACCCACAACAGGCAAGCGGGTCTTGGTTAAAGCGGGAGAAGAAAATGCAGGCGTAGTCGATCTGGGTAACGGATGGGCTGTCGTATTCAAAATTGAATCTCATAATCATCCCAGTGCCGTTGAGCCATTTCAGGGAGCGGCAACAGGAGTTGGCGGAATATTCAGGGACATTTTTACTATGGGGGCTAGACCAGTCTGCTTTATGAATTCTTTGAGATTTGGGGAGATTCGAGCAGAAAAAACTACCCAAGCCTCTCACAATGCTTTTCTGCTTCGGAATGTAGTAGCAGGCATTGCTCATTACGGGAATTGTGTGGGAGTTCCTACCGTGGGCGGGGAACTAGCCTTTGATAGCAGTTATGAGGGCAACCCATTAGTCAATGTCTTTTGTCTTGGAGTAGTCAGGGTAGATCGGATCCAGCGGGGGAAGGCTGAGGGGATTGGTAATCCGGTGTTTATAGCTGGATCAAAGACAGGAAGAGATGGGCTCAAAGGGGCAGCTTTTGCTTCGCGGAAACTAGAAGGGCATAAAACCGAAGATCGATATTCTGTTCAGATTGCCGATCCTTTTATGGGAAGGATCTTAATGTCGGCTTGTCTTGAGCTGTTTCAGGAAGCGGGGGTTGTAGTTGGGATACAGGACATGGGAGCGGCAGGATTGATCTGCTCGACTTCAGAAACGGCCTCTAGAGCAAAGAGGGGCATGGAAATAAATTTGGATAATGTTCCTGTACGTGAAGCAGATATGCTAGCTGAAGAGATCTTGCTTTCTGAATCTCAAGAACGAATGCTTTTAATCATCCATAAAGACAAAGTAGACCGAGCAAAAGCGATCTTCGCTAAATGGGATGTGCCTTTTACTCAAATTGGTCAAGTAATTGAAGAAGAAAAACTTTGCTTTTATCATCGGGGCAAAAAAGCCATAGAGCTTTCTCCGGATTTGATCGTCCATCAAGCTCCAGTTTATGAGTTGCCTGCCACAGAGCCATTGCTAACTAATAGTTCTTTCCCACCTCTAGAGAAAATACCACAACCAATAGATTACAAAGCTTTCCTATTGGCATTTGCCGCGCTTCCTCAAAATTCTTCTCGAGAATGGATTTATAGACAGTTTGATTATCTTGTAGGATTGCATGCCATTGAAGAGCCTGGCGCAGATGCTGCAGTATTGAGAGTATTTTTAGGAAATGAGCAGGTCCGCTTAGCAGCTACTTTAGATGGAAATGGACGCTATTGTGGTATCGATCCCTATAATGGAGCAAAAATAGCCGTGGCCGAAGCAATAAGAAATTTGTCAGTGGTAGGAGCTCTTCCTTTAGGGATAACCGATAATCTCAATTTTGCTGATCCTAAAAATTCTTTAGTTTATTGGCAGTTTAAAGAGACGATTAGAGGCATTGCTGAAGCGTGTCGGTTCTTTGATATTCCTGTAACAGGCGGCAACGTAAGTTTTTATAATTATTCTAAAGATGGAGCCATTCTCCCCACACCCGTCATTGGGGCCGTAGGATTGATTGAAACCGATAAGCCTATCCCCAAACTATCCTTTCAACACCCCGGAGAGACGATTGTTCTTCTTGGTGGTTGGGGCGAAGGTCTCCAAGGCTCCTTATATCTTCAAGAACGGTTGGGAATAACTGGAAATCAACTTCCATGGTTCCATTTAGAAGCAGAAAAGAAACACAATGAAGTTTTACGTCTTTTGATTTCAGAAGGATTGCTTTCGACGGCCCACGATCTATCAGAAGGGGGGCTGGCTTTGGCCTTAATAGAAAGTGTGGGGAGTGGAAGAAAAAAACTGGGCTGTTCGATTGTTTTCCCGACCAATCGTAGGCTTGATGAGCTGCTGTTTAACGAAGCTGGCGCTAGAACAATAGTTTCGGTTCCAAAAAACAAACTGTCTGCAGTTCTTTGGAATTGCCAACATAAGGGACTAGAAGCAGTCGTTATAGGAGAAGTCCTTGAGGATTATGTCCTGAGGTTACACTACGGAGAAGAAAGCATCGAACTAAAGGGAACAGAGATCGAGAAGTCTTGGAAAAATGGGCTTGATGCCCTCCTCTCAACAACCGAAGACTATGGAGGAGCTTAGCGCTGCAATAGAAGGGCTCCAATAGCCGATTGGTAAGCAGCTCTTAACTCTTTGCCTCTATACACACAGTAACTGGCCCCGACTACAAAACTTTTCTTCTTTCCACCCAAACTAAGCTCACACTGCAGCTTAGAAATAGGTCAGACTGAATCGAAGACAATGGAAAAGAAGAATAGCGATAAAAAAAAGATAAAATTTTTCCTGAATGGATCTCCTATTGACCATCCAATCAATTTCGTGAAGCAAGAAAGGAAAAGATTTTTTCTGCAAGTTTTTTTCCAATTCCTTTGACAGCTGCGATTTCTTCAATAGTAGCCTTTCTCAGTCTATCTACAGAGCCAAAAGATTGAATGAGTAGTTTTTTTCTGTTTTCACTCACCCCAGGACATTCATCGAGAATGCTTTCTTTCATTCTTTTCTTCAAGAGCAGTTGATGATAGGCATTAGCCACCCGATGGGCTTCATCCCTGATTCTTTGGAGTAAGCGTAAAGCCCCACTGCTTTTATCAAGGATTAGGGGCTCAGAGCATCCCACCCGGTAGATTTCTTCATTTTCTTTAGCAAGTCCAATCAACGAAAGGTTGTTTAATCCAAGAGAATGTAATGCTTTCAGTGCACTCGAAAGCTGACCTTTGCCTCCATCGACAATGATAAGATCGGCGAGTTTTCCCCCCTCCTCGAGGATCCTTTTATACCTTCTTCGGATGACTTCTTCCATGCAGGCAAAATCATCTTGTCCAACAACAGTCTTAATTCGGTATCGCCTGTAGGAAGAACGGTCGGCTTTTCCCTCCCGGAACAAAACCATCGAAGCCACTTTGTGCAGTGAAGAAATGTTAGATATGTCGAAGCATTCGATGACCAGGGGCAGTTTAGGAAGAGAGAGAACCGTTTTTAGTTCTTCTAAATCTTCGAGTGGAGAAAGGGCTTTTGGAAGCTGTTTGGCAAAACGTCTAGTCGGTTTTGTTGTTTGTTCCAAGGCTTCCAATAAATCTCTTAGTTCTGCAGCTTTTTCAAACTCTTGAGCCTGAGCGGCTTCCTCCATTTTTTGCCGTATTTCCTTAGTCATTTCTTTGGATCGGCCTTCAAGGAATTCACAGGCTTTTTGAACCCTTTGATAGTATTCAGCTTGATTCACTTTGCCTATGCAGGGTGCCGAACAATTTTTTATAATATGATCCAGACAGTGTTTGTAGTCTTTTTCGGTGGGAATCACAGCTGAACAGGAACGGAGGCCAAAGTTCTTTTTCATTAAATTCAGTGTGGTCCTCAATGCACTAGCACTTGCGAATGGACCAAAATATCTCGCATTATCTTGTTTTTTTAACCGCGTAATTTGAAATCTTGGGAAGGGTGTGTATAAGTCGACTTTGACTAACAAGAACCGTTTATCATCTCTAAAGCTTATGTTATACCGTGGCCTAAATTCTTTAATCAGTCTTCCTTCTAAGAGTACTGCTTCGGCTTCCGAATGAACGCAGTAAAATTCAAGATCGGCAACAGCCTCGATTAGTGCTTTTAATTTTCTATCCCCACTAAATTTTTTTGATGGATGGAAATACTGGCTAACCCTCTTATGAAGATCTATGGCTTTGCCAACATAAATAATCCGATTGAGCTTGTCTTTAAAAAGATATACCCCTGGTTTGTGAGGGAGTGTTCTGATTTTTTCTTGCACCGACATAGCCTATTGTTTAAAACCTCCCCTAACATATAAAAATAAAAAGCGTTTTTGTTTTATTCCCATATAATTTAAGCCACTTTTAAAAAGAGAGGTCATTATTTTTTTTCCCTGTTCGCAGCGAATATGATTAGTTCTTTTATAAAAGAATGGTTAAACTTAGTTGTCACAAATTTTATGCCTTAGATGAAAGCTTGTTATTGTAGATTGTTCTACCTTTTTTTTCTCTTTATTTTTTATTTTTCCTTAACGGCTTTAGCGGCAACATCGAATGTGGCTAGAAGCAAGCATGTCGAAGCTAGTCTTTTATCTGAACTTGATGCTGTGGCTCCGGGTAGTCATTTCTATGTGGCCGTCCGGCTGAAAATGGATGAGGGCTGGCATACTTATTGGTTGAATCCAGGAGATGCTGGTTCGGCTACAAAAATCGATTGGACTCTTCCTGCTGGATTGCATCCAGGAACGATCCAATGGCCAAGTCCAAGTGTTATCTCGCTGCCTCCTCTTACTAGCTACGGATATGAAGGAGAATGCTGGCTTTTGATACCTATGGATCTGTCTCAGGAGCAGCAGGTGGGTTCTACCGTAACACTGAAGGCTTATGTCCAATGGGTCGAATGCGCACAAAATTGCATTCCTGGAAGTGCAGATCTCACATTGACCTTGGCTGTTGAAAATAGTCCAAGAGTTGATGAAACTTTGAAAGAAAGCTTTCAAAAGGCTAAATATGAAATCCCCCGTAGTCCTCCCTCTTCTATAGAAATAAGCTTTTTAGCTTCGGAAAAAAATCTTACCCTTTTTTTTCAAAATAAAACCGGCAAAGTCCTTAATTTCGAATCCGCTCATTTTTTTCCTTATCAGAATGGAATTATTCAATATTCTGCTCCCCAGCAGATTCGATTACGAAAAGAAGGGATATCATTGGAAATAGCACGTCCCAGTAACGCGGGGACAGTTACAGAGCCTTTAAGTGGGGTATTCACAGCAAAACTTTCGGATTGGAAAGGTATTGAAAAAATTAATTGGGATATTCGAGCTAAAAAATTCATTTCCCCCAAAACTGAAACGCAAAAAAAAGAGGTTCCATTTTATTTCAACAAAAAATTTTTTTCTTATCTAGGCCTTGGTTTTATTGGTGGACTAATTCTCAATCTGATGCCCTGTGTGTTGCCGGTGATTTCTTTGAAAGTCTTAAATTTGGTAGGTGCGGCTAAGGAAGAGGGAAGTTCTTCCATAATTCATGGACTTTTGTTTGTATTGGGCGTATTGAGTTCGTTCTGGATTGTTGTAGGGTTGTTAATTTTTTTAAGAGAAAAAGGATTAGAGTTAGGGTGGGGTTTTCAACTCCAATCGCCACCGTTTGTTGCTTTTATGGCTCTTTTCTTTTTCCTTATTGCTTTGAACTTACTGGGAGTCTATGAGATCGGCCTCTCTTTGATATCTGCTCAGTCTATAGCCGAAAAGGCAAAGGGATATTTAGGCTCATTCTTAAATGGGGTTTTAGCAACCTTAGTGGCCTCTCCTTGTACAGCTCCATTCATGGGATCGGCCATTGGTTTTGCCCTTGCACAACCCCCGGTTGTCATTGTCCTGGTCTTTACATCGCTTGGCTTGGGTATGGCTTTCCCCGTCTTTTTGTTGTCTGTATTTCCAAGCCTCTTGAGACTGCTGCCAAAACCTGGGCCATGGATGGTTGCTTTTAAACAGTTCCTTGCCTTTCCTATTCTTGGTGCGGTGATTTGGCTGATTTGGGTTTATGGAAAACTCCGAGGAATTGACGGAACATTGGATATTCTAGTGGCGTTGCTTTTTGTCGGATTTGGCTCTTGGATTTATGGTAAATTTAGCACTCCCTTTCATCCTCTTGGAGTGCGAGTTGTATCATCCCTCCTTGCATTGGCTATCCTTTCCACTAGCTTTTATTATGCGGTTGTTGAAACGGAGCGGCTTTTTGTACTGAAAACGGCTAAAAAAGAGGAATGGATTCCCTTTTCGGAAGCTAAATTAGAAGAATATAAACAGCAGGGAATTCCTGTTTTTGTAGATTTTACCGCTTCTTGGTGCCTTACCTGTCAGGTGAATAAAAAGATAGCATTGCAAAATCCAGCAGTGAAAAAAAAGTTTGAAGAAGTAGGTGTCGTGAAGATGGAAGCGGATTGGACCAATCGGGATCCAAAGATTACTGAAGCGTTGGAAAGTTTGGGAAGAAGTGGAGTACCAACCTATGTTTTTTACGGTGTTGATTCCTCCTCGCCCATCCTTTTGCCAGAAGTCATTACTCCGAACATGCTTTTGGATGTGTTGAACAAAATCGAAAAAGCCAAAAAACAGAAAGAAGCACAAACGAAGAGCGAGGAGTATTTTCAATAGGCCTATTCTACCTACTTATGGAGCTGCCCATTACTTTTTCTCCTGGTTTTGGGGTTTTTGAAACCCTTAGAGTAGAAAATGGAACAGCATTTTTTGTTGAAGAACATTGGAGAAGTCTTTTGGAAAGTGCAAAAACCCTAGGGCTTTGCCCTAAAATAGATTTTCGCCATGGGAGCCTGCATTTACCTAAAGAAGCAAGCGGGAAATGGCGGTGGATTGTTGGACCTAGAGAAGAAAAAGAATTTTTTGAGCCTCTTCCTTTTGAAACTAAAGGGGGCTTTTCTTTGGAGATTTCAGAGGTTAGGGTTGGTTCACGAAATTGGGACAGTAGGTTAAAAACATTAAGTTACCTTTCCCACTTTCAAGCAAGGCTTTCAGTCAATGCTGATGAAGCGATTCTATTAAATGAGCAGGGGCAAGTGGTTTCTGGAGCGATGAGTAACATTTTTTTTGTGAAAAATGACAAGGTTTTTACTCCCTCTCTGCAGACAGGATGCCGCAACGGAGTAATAAGACAGTGGGTTATGTCGCAGATAGATGTGGCAGAAGCACATTTTGGTCCAGAAACTCTCCAGGCTGCTGATGAAATTTTTCTAACCAATAGCTGGATAGGCATTAAACCGGTTGTGCGCTTCGAAAGTAAGATTCTGAAGAAAGGAAGGATCACCACCGTTCTGGAGGGACTGTTGGCTGACACTTATAGCTTGCTTAAGAAACTTTCTTCGGAATCTGGGATCCGTTCCCAATCCTTTAACCAGGGGAGAGAAGAACTATCCGAGGGAGCTCGGTAGTCACTTCTTGGGCTTAGGGAGCCTCCAGAGCCAACTTTAGGAGCGTTAGCTATGCAGCTTCTCTTAAATTGGCTCATTCGGAAAAAGCGGTCAAGAAAGACTTTCAACCAGTGTTTTATTTGATCTATCCTATAGGCTTCCTTATTTCCTTTGATTTCTGGCCAATGACCCTTATTCTGATCATGCCATGCACTCCATGCTAAAAAGGCGGTCTTTGTAGGTAAATACCCATATCTTAATGTATAGTATAGATGGAAGTCTTGGAGGTTATAAGGCCCAATTTCTTTTTCGGAACTTTGCAGAAATTCCTGACCATCTTCTCCAGGAATAAGTTCAGGACTGACAATCGTATCAAGGACTTCGTTGAGAACAATACTCACTTTTTGGCCTAGCTCCTCCTTTTTGGAAACCCAGCGAACAAGAAATTTTATAAGAGTCTTAGGGACACTGGCATTGACGTGGTAATGAGCCATGTGATCGCCCACGCCATAGGTAGACCAACCTAATGCGAGTTCGCTTAAATCACTTGTGCCAACGACCAATCCCTTTACTAGATTAGCAAGCCTGAACAGATGATTGGTTCGTTCTCCCGCCTGAACATTCTCAAAGGTAATGTCGTAAAGCTTTTGTCCTTGGGCAAAAGGATGGCCAATGTCCTTGAAAAGCTGCATACAGCTAGGTCGAATGTCTATGAAATATTCTTGAGAACCAATGGCTTCAATAAGTTTGCGAGCTTGCTCGAGCGTTTTTTTTGTTGTTGCAAAGCCTGGCATAGTACAGGCCAAAATGTTTTTTCTAGGCAGTTTCAATATATCCATTGCTTTTGCACAAATAATGAGTGCATGTGCAGAATCAAGTCCACCAGATACCCCAATGACCGTTTTAGAAATGCCTGTAGCTTTTAGTCGTTGGACTAGCCCTTGAGTCTGAATGGCATAAACCTCTTGGCATCTTTGATCTCGACTTAAGGAATCACTAGGAACATAAGGGAATCGTTCTATTTCTCTTTCCAACAGAAGGCAATTATCTTTTTCCCTTGCTAAGGAAAAAGAAAGGATTTTGAAGGCTTCAATCTGCGTATGGAATTCCACTTTGGTTTGCCCAAAACTATTTTGTCGCATCCTATCAGCTTGGAGTCTGTCAAGATCAATCTCAGCAAAGATAAGCTGGGATTGATAGGAAAATCTTTGAGTTTCGGCTAGTTTTGTTCCATTTTCATAGATCAATCCTTCTCCATCCCATGCAAGATCCGTAGTCGATTCCCCAAATCCTGCTGCACTGTAAATGTAGGCGGCAATGCACCTTCCAGATTGACTTGCCACAAGGAGTTTTCTATAATCGCTTTTGCCAATTGTCACATTGGAAGCCGAAAGATTCACTAAAATGGTAGCCCCTGCAAGGGCAGCAAAGGAGGAAGGGGGAAGGGGAACCCAGAGATCTTCGCAGATTTCAACGGCTAATTTAAAAAGCGGTTGTTCTTCCCATTGAAAAATCAGGTTGGTGCCAAAAGGAACAGCACGTTGTCCTAAGAGATCAATAGATTTTTCAGTGGCATAAGAAGCTTGGGAAAACTGTCTTGGTTCATAAAACTCCCGATAGTTAGGAAGATAGCTTTTGGGGATAACTCCTAGGATTTTTCCTTGGCAAAGGAGAACTGCACAATTGAAAAGAAGTTGGTTAATTTGTAATGGAAGCCCTACAAGAATAAGTATAGGAAGAGCAACCGAGGCTTCGAGGAGTTTATCTAAGGCTTCTAAAGAGCTATTAAGCAGAGCAGCTTGATGAAAAAGATCCTCACAAGAATATGAAGAAATGCTTAGTTCGGGGAAGACGACCAGCGCTGATTTTTTTTGGGCTGCTTTTTTGCTGAGCTCGATAATCTGCTCAATATTGTAAAAAGGATCAGCTACTTTGCCTACGGGAATAGCTATCGCTACTCTTACAAAATTGTGATTATAGAAATTAAAAAAATTATATCTTTCCATTATTATTAAAATATTTTTTGATTCTCTAAGAGAAGAAAGAGAAAAGAAAAGAAAATTTCGTTAAAGATTTCAATAAAATTAACATAAGAATAATTAATAAATATTTTCTATTTTTTCTTCCTTTGTAGCCTGTTCTCTTTTTTATCTTTCTTTCCTATGATTTTTTAACCTAAAAAAAGACTCTGGATGCTTGTTTAATGGTTTTTCAAGTCATTGGATGCTGCCAGTTGCATATAACCACTTTTTTGGCCTAGGCAAAAACGCCTAGAAGACGGGACCGAAGACATATCCTGAACCAACAGAGCAATATGCAAAAATTGCTTAGGTCGAAAAAAAACAGTTGCCCAGGCTTTGGGAAGTGGAGACTTTATAGTCCTGTGCAGCAGAGTAGGGGACTTAAGAGTAGAACACACAAGGATAGGTTAATGGCGTAAGGCTGAATTCTCGGCTTGCGAGTCTGCTCCCCAAGAATCCGAGAGCTTTAGCTCCGTGGAGTATCAAATGCTCAACTGATGCTAAGTATTGCCTCTGCCACTGGGCAAGCGCCCAATTGTAGGCAAACCGAGCGGTCTCCGCCGCCTTGGCAAGTAGGTGCCCAGCTTATGGTTTGGGTCCAGCGCGATTTTGTGGGCAACGATCATAGCTGAGATTCGTCCACGGCTTTTTTGACGCCATCAAGCAGCTTCTGGGTCTTGCCTGAGCGGCTGCCGTAGAGACGGGCGCTGAACACGGTGATGATCTCCAGCACGTCCTTGGCCAAATCTTCCTCGAAGTTCGTCTCCTCACCCTGATTGAGGATCACAACCTCAACCTCCTTGGCCTCGCAAATGGCGAAGACCAGTTCCGCACCAAAGCGGAGCAGCCGGTCTTTGTGGGTGATGACCAAGCGCCCGACCTGCCCGTCGATGATCGCTTCCAGCAGCCGCTTTAAGCCTTTCTTGTGGTAGTTCATCCCAGAGCCCAAGTCGGCAATGACTTCGAACGTCCAACCTTGCCGGGCGCAGTAGAGTTCAAGCAGCTGCTTTTGCCGCTCCAGTTCATCTTTCTGCTCGATGCTGGACACACGGGCGTAGGCGATGGTGCGACGCGCCGCCTCCGACGCATAGAATTGATCAGGCCGAAGTCGCGCAAGGTCGTAGCGACGCTGCCCGCCAACAGTGCGTTCATCAGGAAGAAGCTTGCCCTCGCGCTCCCAGCGTCGCAGCGTTTGCGGCGCGACCCCCAGGAACTTGGCGGCCTCTTGAATGCTGACTAGCTTGCGAGACATTTTCTGAATGTATATCTTTGCGCAAGAAAGTTCAACTTAAATTGGAACTGTTCCATCTTTTTTCTCAAGCGATTCGATCTACCTGCGGATTGTATCACTGGATACATTCTCTGCCCTACTCACAAAGAAGGAATGGATCCATAAATAAACTGGGAAACTGTTTAAGATAGAATTCTTGAGGCAGGGTCTTTTGAATGGGATTCCCTTGATCCTTGACATCATTCCAGAGGGTGAATCTACAAGAAGACAATTGAAAAACAAATGAAGAGGATCTAGTATGACTTCCATCGCAAGAATCAGCCAATCGTTTTGAAGCGTAAATCTTCCTTCTGAACCTCCCCAGGGTTAAAGCCAGGAGGTTCTAGGGATGAGACATGCCGACTCCTCGCGCCCTTCCCGCTTGCTTGAGAAGCCAAGCACTGCGACGTGCCCGTTCTCATCGTCGGCTGGCGTTCCCTTTCGGCAGGCGCACCGCTCTGACGCCCCGGAGGACGTGGGAGACGGCGACGGCCGGCTCCGCTTGCAGGTTGACCGAAGCTCGACGGCCCCCCGCCGCAGAAGCGGTTCCGCACCCGGCCACCGGCCACCTTGGT
>Ga0080003_1000457_pt1 | contig 27535 bp, 30 predicted proteins | sample JossMetagenome_FD_69206 | JGI IMG/M metagenome (GOLD analysis project Ga0080003, IMG submission 69206) | Hot spring microbial communities from Joseph's Coat, Yellowstone National Park, USA - JC2_E (SPADES assembly) (version 2) | ecosystem: Environmental > Aquatic > Thermal springs > Hot (42-90C)...
AGTGGGTCGACGATTACAATAGTGAGCAATTCTAACTTATCAGGAGATACAGTTTCATTAACTTACACTGGATATAGCGGAACCGTTTCCACAACGCTTCCATAAATTTGAATAAATTATAGGACAATTAATTTTTATTTTTATTATTTATTTTAAGATTGTGAGTGATTTGCCTTTAATTAATAAAAAAAGACAATTTTCTATCATCAACCTTTCAGATCTAGAATTCGCGTAAATCTATTTAATGTATGAGTCCTTTAAGGCCCATCCACTCGACGATGCAGTTTATGCTCTTAATGCAATCCGATTTCATTATCTTACAGTTTTGCCTTTTGTTTCCTTACCATTGCGCAACCATTATGCATTAATAATCTTATCTGGGTATTTTATAACCATCGTTTTTAGCATGTTACACATTGTAAAATAACCAAAAAGAATAGATTTTCAAAGTATAAAGTAAGAATTATTAGTAAGTGGGTCTATTGAATATCCCAGATTGAGAACTGATCGGATATATCTGGTACGTTGTTCATTTTTATGATGTTATATAACCCCTAACCATTTGGCTTTATAAGTGAGACTAACTCTAATTGTTTAGGCTAACTATTTATTATAATTAAGGGTTTTAAATTGATGAGATAATTTTCTTACAGGCATGGTAAGGGCATTATTTTCACACAAAAGTCTATCGGTAAACTCTCATTAACCAATCGTCAAATTTAAAGAGCCCACATTAAACGAATTCTAAAATTGTATTATAAACGATTTATATTAGAAAAACTAATTTCAGATGTGGGGGAAAATTTTAGCAGCAATTTTAGCATCAATAATAATTTTAGTAGCTAGTTCATCATTCATAGAGACTAGCTTTGCAACTCCATATATTGGCCCTGAACCCGCACCAACCAATGTAACATTCTATTCTCACAACATAAGCAAGCCCGTTTATGTGGGTTCAACTCCAGCCCTGTATATTTTAAATACTGTAAACGATACCAATGCAACCTACCTAAAAAGGCAAGCTTGTCACAGGATTACATTATATATCAGTCCAGTTCTATATAGTACCGCAATTAGCTTCAAATCTTACTATAAATGGTACACCGGAAGTTTATCTTTATCTAAATCAGATGGGGAGTTCTTCAGGCGGCAGCATTTCTTACTCTTTATACTCACTGTATCCCAATGGTTCCACATCTTTTATCGGTACATCAGCTCCATATAATACTGCTTTTCTTAATCCTAATAGCGGCATTCGTATTTACTATAAGGCGCATGAATAAAAGATAAATTTTTAATATAATTTTTTTAATTCTTTCTTAAATCAATTTATCTATTTTGAACCTTACTCTATGAATGTTAAGAATTTTATCCAATTAGAAATTATCCTGCAATGAGTAATTCAGTAACTCCTTGGGAAGTAAAGGGCAAGATAGATTATGATAAACTAATAGAACAGTTTGGAACCCAAAAGATTGATGAACCTTTGATAAAAGAAATATCAGATTTAACAGGTGGAAAACTTCATACCATGCTCAGGAGGGGGATATTTTTTTCCCACAGAGATCTTAATCTTATTTTAAAAGATTATTCAGATGGGAAGAATTTTTTCCTTTATACAGGAAGAGCACCCTCCCTGGGAATGCACATAGGACACCTAATTCCATTTGTATTTACAAAGTGGTTACAGGATGTTTTTAAAGTGAATGTGTACATAGAAGTTACAGACGATGAAAAGTTCATGAGGAACCCAGATTATTCATTGGATCAGACAATGCAATGGTCCATAGAAAACATATTGGACATCATAGCAGTGGGATTTGATCCTGATAGAACTTTTATTTTCCAGGATACTGAATATATAAAGAACATGTACCCCGTATCCATAAAAATAGCAAAAAAACTCAACTTCTCAGAGGTCAGGGCAACTTTTGGATTTGACAACTCATCCAATATTGGTATTATATTTTACCCTGCTTTGCAGATTGCCCCCACCATGTTTGAAAAGAGGAGATGCCTGATACCTGCAGGCATTGATCAGGATCCCTACTGGAGACTCCAGAGGGACATAGCTGAATCTCTGGGATACTATAAAGCAGCACAGATACACAGCAAATTCCTTCCTCCTTTGACCGGGCCTGAAGGGAAGATGAGTTCCTCTTCCCCGGAATCGGCAATATATCTATCCGATGATCCAAAGACTGTCAGAAAGAAAATAATGAAATATGCATTTTCCGGAGGGCAGGCAACGGCGGAACTGCAGAGAAAGCTAGGAGCTGACCTAAGTGTTGATGTGCCTTACCAATGGTTATATTATTTCTTTGAAGAGGATGATGAAAAGATCAAAAAAATCGGGGAAGAATATTCAACAGGAAGGATACTTACCGGTGAAATTAAGGAATATCTCGCCGATAAATTAAACAAGTTCCTGGAAGAACACAGATCTAGGAGGGAAGAAGCTAAGGAACTAATAAAAGAATTTAAGTATGAAGGTAAGCTGGCAAAAGAGATGTGGAGCAAGACTATTGTATAAATTCATCCTTTTTTTATGTAAATGGTAAGAATATCTCCATCAGCCAGCACATGATCTAAGCCAACTCTTTGATTGGGGAATTTTACAGATTTTCCCTTTACAGTGGCAAATTTGAACCTTTCGACAAAATCCTTATGAAGCATCCTGCACACATCTTCAACAGTGCTTCCTTCCCTTATGGCCATGGGCTCTTCATCAGGTTCATTTTCATACTCTTTCTTTAAATAAACCCTTATCATGCTGGTATTCTCAGCTATTGCCTTCTTCAAAGATTCTAGGTTCTCATGATTTGCGGCTGAAACTGGAATAGGGTCTATTCCCCTTGATTTAAGGTACTCATAAGCATCTTTGAATTCCGGGGTATCCGCTTTATTGAGAATGAATATAGCCTTGAGATAAACTCTATTTCCCATTAACCCGTCTATAAACCTCTCAGAATCCATGTTTTCCCTTATGATTATATCAGCATTTATTAATCCAAATTCCCTTGCAATTATGGTGAAAAGATCCGTATCGACCTGAACTTTCCCGGTAGTCATAATGTTTAACCCGCCCCTGTCCTTTTTAATTATACTGATTTTAGGAGGCTCCTCATTGAGCCTTATTCCCATGTTTCTTATTTCGTTAATAATATATTCATAATTGAACTTGAAAGGATCTAAGACTATTGCTACCAGATCCACATTTCTTAAAACAGATATTACTTCCCTACCCCTTCCTCTTCCAGAACCCGCTCCCTCTATAATTCCCGGAAGATCGAGAATTCTGAACTTCATTTTGTTATATTCCATTATCCCGGGAACTATGGATAGGGTTGTAAAATCGAAATCCCCTACTCGGCTTTCTGCATTGGTAATTGCATTTAGAAGGCTGCTTTTTCCTACTGAGGGAGGCCCTATTAATGCAACAGAAGGATAAACCCCCTTTTTAATGAAGAACCCTGTTCCACCCCCTCCCCTTCTCCTTTCTTCCTTGGCCTTTTGAAGCTTGGCCAATTTAGCCTTCAATTTTCCAACATGGTGTTCAGTAGCCTTGTTGTATTGTGTTTTCTTTAATTCTTCTTCAATCCTGGCAATCTCTTCCTCTATTGTTGGCATCTCCAGACCCTTATTAACCTGATTTCTTCAAGATGGTAGGTTATTTTACCTACCACCTCATGACATAAACACTCAATATTCCTCCAGTCAATGGGAGCAATTGATGATTCTATCACATATGAAACCTTGCATTTTTCTTTTGCTTGAATTAAGAATCTAGTAGTTGTTTCATTGCCTACAATACCTCCACTCAAATCAATATGATTGAATTGGTCAGAAGGCAGATAGGGAGGATTGAAAAGGCAGTAATCAAATTCACCTCTAACAGACGATAAGAGGTCTGAAATGATTACTTCCCCTTTTAACTTATTTAACTCAAGATTCCTTTTAGTGCATTCTGCGGCCCTTGGATCAATATCTATGAAGGTTACCTTATTGCCCTTTTCTAAATAATGAATTCCAACTATGCCCGTACCGCACCCCACATCAAGTATATTCCCTTTTACCTCAGGTATGCTCAACATAAGATATGAGTCATCCTCAGGTTCATAGACACCTTTGCACTTCTCAATCTTCATAGATCTAATGCTTCCTCAATGTTGAGAACCTCTATGGGTGTGCTATCTTCCCCTACAAGGGCTCCCTTGGAATTGGCAATAACTGATGCACCTACATACACACTACCGAAATTCGCAGTTCCAACCTTTGCCTTTGTACCAAATATAGATTCAATCTCATGAACTTCATCATCTTCCAGGAATGGTGGAAGAATGAGACCTTTAGTTGTTATTAACCCGCTCGATCCTATAGTTTTTATATCGTGGAATGAAAGCTTTACTACTTCTACAGAAAGTGCATCTTCTATTTCCTTTATGGTATTTCTCTCGTAATCCTCATGGACAATGGCAGCTTTATCATTGGCCAGTATGTTGTTGCCAAATGCATTCAAGTTAGAATCAATTACTGTATATCTCAAATCTTTAGGTAATGCTTTAAGTTCTTCAGCGTCCACTAAGTTCGTCAATATGGCTCCCTGTGAATTCATTATCATGAGAGAACCCAGAACAGTGGAATTACCGAGTGATATTTCCACTACTTCTGTCTCCAGTGTTTCCCTTATCATTTTAACTAATTCTGGATCAATCGATTTTGGGACGAATGTATATTTTTCCCAAGTTCTAATATAAATGCCCAAAAAAGGGGAATTAAAAATTCTAGCCTTTTGTATCATGAAAATTCAATCTGGCAGGAGGACCTCCGCAGAATTGTCCTCTTCAATTTTTACTATCTTAACCTTCAATTTCTTAGGTGGCTTTTCGATGCCCCTGCTCCAAATTAATTTATTGACCTGATCATCGATCCAGACCTTTTCTAAGGGTACCTTAGCAAACCTTGAAACCTTTCTTCTCAACAAAGATATTGCTGCAGGACTTCTCCTCTTCCTAGAAACGTAAACAATTTCCCTCAATGAAATTACCAAATTCATTTCCTTTTCTGCCATATTCATCACTCCTTAAGTTTGTTTCTCCTCCAGGTTCTCCTCTTCGGGTTTGTTGTAACTCTTCTATTGGTCCTGATCATAACCCATGCCGGTACCCTTGAATTTTCCTTTACCTTTGCAAGCAATCTCTTTTTCATAGCTTCTGGTTTATTCCTTGCCATTTTCATTCATCTCCTTTCTATTCTTATTTCCCTCTTCTCACTTAACTTTGCCAGCAGTGCTTTTACTTCGGCATCGGTGATTTGCCGAGTAAGCCTACCGGATTGAGCCAGATATATTATCTGATTTTCAACATTCTCCGCCAATTCTGGCCTAACTAATCTGACGTTTGAGAGCCTCTGCAGGGCTTCAGGAGTCAGGAGTTTCCTTAATATCTCTAGCCTCTCCTTTTCTGCTGCTTTTCTCTCAGCCTCCTGCTGCTCCTCCATGGCCTGCCTTTCAAGAGCCTGCCTCTGGAGCTCTTGCAACCTTCTCTTTCGAATTTCCTCCAACTCTCTATCGTCAGACATTAAATTCACCTCCTTTTAGAGGTACTTTGATATTTCCGGTACATCCTCTTTAAGTTTCTCGGATAATTCTTTCGCTATTGAATTAAGGAACTTTAAACCTTCAGGGGAAATTTCCCTTCCCTTCTTACTTTTCGTTACATATCCAAGTTTCTCTAAATCATACATGCACTGCCTAATTATCTTCCTTGATCCGGTGGATGCATGATACCTCTTTGATCCCCTGTCTACCTTGCCCCCATATTCCGCAGAAAGCCTTATGGAACCTATGGGACCAAGGATGGCAATCTTTCTCAATACTGAGGCCAGCCTCTTGTAATACCAATCGGTCTCATAAGGACCTCTTTCTTTATGCTGTCCAGTCTTAACTACGATTGCCCACTCTGGTTCCTTTACTTTGGTCTTTAGCACATCTGCGATCTTTTCAATGAGCATATCCGGTGGAATGTCTTTGTAACCAACCATTACTATCTCCTTCTGGCAAACTGTATACCAGACATATTAATAATTTCTTCTATTTAATAAGTCCTACCTTAACCTTATGGTCTCCAAATTATAAGGTGCATATGATTCAACACCAAACTTTGATTCTAGGGTTCTGGCAAGTTCTACAGCCTTTGCGGGATCACCGTGGTTTACCAATATCCTTTTCGGCTTATATTCGAGAGCCTCGATGTATTTTATGAGCTGCCTTCTATCCGAGTGTCCCGAGAATCCATCCACACTTTCAACTGCCATGTTAACTGTAACTTTCTTGGGAGCGCCTCCCCTTCCTATCTCAACTTCTTTGATTCCACTTTGTATTTTTCTCCCTAATGTTCCTTCAGCCTGGTAACCAACGAAAACCAGAAAATTCCTCTCGTCCTCTGCCCAGTTGGTGAAATATTCCAGCACTGGGCCACCATTCATCATACCTGATGTCGCCAAAACCACAAATGGCCCAACATCATCAATTATCTGCTCCCTTGTTTCCTGTACATCCACCCTCTTGAATATATCTGATAGGAATGGATTCTCTTTCTTCTTTGTTATGGAATCCCTGAGATTCACATTTAGAAATTCAGGATAGGCTGTATGAATGGCTGTAGCTTCATAAATCATTCCGTCCAAATAGACCGGAATCTTTTCAAGCTCACCTGTCCTTATTTTTTCCTCAAGTACTAGCATTACCTCCTGGCTTCTACCTACTGCAAATACAGGCACAAGAACCTTCCCTTTCCTCTCTATGGCAAGTTTTACAATCTGTGTAATCCTTTCTCCAGCTTCCTGTCTCGATGGCTGTACGTCGTTCTTTCCTCCATATGTACTTTCAGTTACATATGTTTCAACTCTCGGAAGTCTTGTGTCTGCAGAATTAAATAGCCAGGAATTTGAATATTTAATATCTCCGGACATAAGCAGATTGTGGAATCCCTCTCCCACATGGAAGTGAACCACGCTGGAACCCAAAATGTGTCCGGCATTTCTCATGGTAACCCTCACATCCGGAGAGATGTCCGTGGTTTCATTGTAATTTAGAGTTACAGTGTGCCTTATCATGTTTCTTACATCCTCAAGTTTGTAAGGGGATTTTCTGTTTTCAGATATAGCCAATCTTATATAATCCATTAATAGAAGGAGAACTAAATCCCTTGTGGGAGCTGTAAGATAAACGGGACCATCATAGCCTATTGAAAATAAATAAGGAAGGAATCCACTGTGATCCATATGTGCGTGTGTTAAAACCACGCCATCCAGAGAATTCAAGGGCCAAAGTTCCGGTGCATTCAAATATGGAGCTCCCAAGGATGGATTCTCTGAATCAACAGCTGAAGGATCCATACCACAGTCTATCATAACCTTGGTATTCTTTGTCATTAAGAGTGTGCTGGATCTTCCTACCTCTCTCCACCCTCCTAGAGCTGTTAATCTTACGTAGTTTTCACCGGGATGCGGCTCCCTCGCAATCCTTTTAGCTAAATTCTTCAAGAACTTTCTCCTTTCCTGATATTCTGACTTCATGAATTCCCTTACCATTTTAATCGTGGTACTTCTCATGGGGGGAGTCCTTATGATCCTGGGTGCCCATTTTACTGCCTTTCTGATTTCCGATATGTAAGGCTTCTGAGGATCCATTACGGTTTCAGGATCGTCCAATTCTATGAGCACTTCGCCAGTATCGTTTTCAAAGAAGATATCTGAAATTTTAATATCCCTTGGTATTATTTTCCTTATAATTTCCTCTGCCTCTTCCTCTGAGATCAATACAGAAGAATCTGGCCTCACCACTACCCTTCTCTTTAGTTTCTGTGCCATCTTTTTTATCTTTTCTGGATCCTCGAAGAACCTGTCGCTCTCTTTGGAGTAAACTATTATGTTTGCTCCTTCCATGTCTATGCTGCTATAGTCTAACTCAGGAAAGAATTCTTCCAGAGCATCTCTTGTATTCTCTATTATAGTATTGTAATCCATAGTTCAAAAACACCTTGCCTTTAAAAGTTTAAAATAAATTTAAATTAAATTTAGATTAAATTTTAAGCTTCTTAATTCTCTTCTGCACATCATCTTCAGGTAATTGTTTATAACCCTCCGAAGGTGTAATTGTAACAATATCTATTCCATTACCCGTGGCGGCATCCCTCTGCAGGGATGTGGATATAGCTCTTATGGCAATATCAATTCCCTGGTCAACTGTAATTCCATCCTCGTATAAATCTTCTAGAACTCCGTAAACAAAGGGTGATCCAGATCCGGTTGAAACGTATTTATCCTCCACTGCTCCGCCTGCCTCGTCAATCGAGAATACATGTGGCTTCTTGTCATATCCGGCTATGATTATTTGAACCAGGAATGGCATATATTTTGTTTGATTCAGTATGTTTGCAAGGAGTGTTGTCAAGCCCTCAACTGTTATATTAACACCCTTTTTGTATTTATATAATTCAGCTTCAGCTTTAACATACCTTACCAACATCTGTAGATCTCCAACAAGACCGGCTGTTGTTAATGCTATTTTATCATCAACCTGATAGATCTTCTTTCCAACTTTGTGAGCTACCATGTATCCCGCTGTAACTCTCCTATCTGCACCCACAACAACTCCGTCATTGACAACCATTGCCAACGTAGTAGTTCCAGTTTTTAATTCTTCCATAATTAACACCTACAAAACTTACAAGAGTATCGGAAATCTTTATTTAAATATTATTAAGCGACTAAAGCAATGTACAAATTTTTTGGCATTAAAATACCCTTAAATCATTATGCGTGTGATGTTTTTAATGCAATAAAATTATATTCTATGATTCAATGTTCGTGCGTGAAGATTAAAAATATCTTTCACAATAATATAGAGGTGAATTCAAATGAATATAGATCCAAATATTACCAAATATTTGATAAAGGTCAAGATAACAGCAGACGGAGTAGTGGAAAAACCTGATGTAGTGGGTGCTATATTTGGTCAGACTGAAGGATTATTGGGAGATGAATTAGACCTAAGAGATCTTCAGAAATCTGGAAAGATAGGGAGAATCGAAGTAGAAATAGAAAGTAAAAACGGCAAATCAGAGGGGGTAGTTTACATACCTTCAGGTATGGACCAAGTCGAAACAAGTATTATAGCTGCATCACTGGAAACCATAGATAGGATAGGTCCGTGCAAGGCCAAGGTTGATGTTCTGGACGTAGAAGACATAAGAGCATCTAAGAGAGAAAAGGTAATAGAGAGGGCTAAAGAAATTCTTGAAAAAATGCTCGAGAATAATAAATCTGTTGGGGAAAACCTAGTTCAGACAGTTAAAAGCTTGGTTGAAAACTCAGAGATCGTGGCCTTTGGAGAAGAAAAATTACCAGCCGGACCGAATGTCGCAAACAGCGAGTCAATTATCATAGTAGAAGGTAGGAATGATGTTTTAAATTTACTGAAATATGGAATAAAGAATGCCATAGCGGTTGAAGGAACAAATGTTCCGAAAACCATAAGTGAGCTATCCAAACAGAGAACCACAACAGCGTTCCTGGATGGAGACAGAGGAGGGGACCTTATACTTAAGGAGTTATTGCAAGTAGCTGACATAGACTTTGTTGCAAGAGCACCTCCGGGTTTTGAAGTCGAGGAACTCACTTACAAGCAGGTGGTCAAAGCCCTCAGGGATAAGATGCCGGTAGATCAATATCTGATCACTCATGGCATGCAGCTTGAACTGAAGAATCTCAACGAGAAAAATGCCAAGCAGAATGAGCAAGTTAGAGCAGAAGAAACAGCAAGGATATCCCCTACCCAGCATAATGAGGTTAAAGTTGAGGATCCGAACAATTTACAGCAGAAAGTAGAGAATCATGCCAGAACGGAACAATCTGTACAGACAAATTATTCAAAAGAGGATAATAATCACAGGCAAGAAAATCATGATCCCAAGAAAGATCAAAGAAAAAGTAATGAATTCTCTGTGATAAAATTAATTGATGAGGCAGCTCAGCTTAAGGAAGTAAGATTTTATGACGATAGGTGGAACCTAGTTGGAAAGCTTCCACTGAGCGACGTAGTGGATAAATTTGACACAGTGGAGAAAAAATATTCAAAAATTGTTACAGGGGGAATAGTATCACAGAGACTTCTGGATTCTTCCTATTTAAATGGGGTAAAGGAGATCTATGGGGTTAAAATGGGCCACATAAATAAGAGGCCCGCCGAAATCAAAGTTTTTACAAAGGATTTTGCAAAATAATTAATCCATTATTTTTTATTTTTGAAGTTTCTATATGGCTTATGCCTGCATTAAGATCGGAATTAAATGAGTTCTTCTTCCAGGAAGAATATTTATTTTGAAAATTAATAAAAATAATTATAAATTTAGCAATTTCCTTGCCTCATCTGAGATCATATCAAGGCTCCATGGGGGATCCCATACCAGCTCTATGTTACACTCCTTAACACCTGGCAATGATTCCACCCTTTTTTGTGCTTCTACCAGAATCCAATCAGTTACAGGGCAGGTTGGAGCTGTCATGGTCATTCTTATGTTAACAACACCATCATCTGTTATTTCAAGGTTATAAATTAAACCTAAATTAACAATATCCACTCCAATTTCTGGGTCACTAACAGTCTTTAACACTTCCAGGACTTCTTCTTTTGTTACCATAGTTTTTCATTACCTTTTTTTATTCAAGATTTTTGTTACTTGTATCTCTTGGGAATCATATCTTCGTACCAGCGGGTAGTGACGTCATCAAACTCTTTTTCATCTATCTTATAACCTATTCTCAGAAGGGCCTTTCTAAGGCGGGCGGCTGTTTGTTCCCTTATTCTTGTGTTAATCTTAATATCCTGCCCCGATTTCTTAAGTTTTAAGAACACGGGATCGTCTCCATTCAGGAGGAGTAGCCATTTAGACCCTGGCTTCCATCCCAAAGCTGAAACAAGATGTATGTAAGTTGGATGTTTTGGAGGCAATACTATATCTTCATCTATGGGGTCAGTTAAAATATTTTCGTACTTCCACATAAAGTAGATCTCATCCCTGTCCCTCAGGGGCATGACCATCTTGAATTTCCCCATTTTTAAACCGTTGTTAAAGTATGCGGGGAGAAGCTTTTGTATATTCGTATTGTTCCCGGTTAACTCTGTAATAATTCTAGAATTGAATATGCCCAGGTATTTTGTGAATTTATCTAATGCTTCCTCAATAGAGATGTTCGATGGCGATCTGTATATTTTTCCCTTGTAATCCCTGTAAATCTGGGACCTTTTGAATAGTTCGCCCACGATACTTATGGTTTTGTTTAAAGTGAATGGTGACCTGTCGATAATATCCTCCTTTGAGCATGGTTCCATGGATTCAATCTTCTGCAAAACCAACTTCCCCTTGTTGGAAATCAATCCTTCATTGAGTTTTGATACAACCGCTAGATTCTCTTTGGAAATATAACCCTGGGTGCCGTGTATAAGGAAAGATTCCACTAGCATCTTTGAAGAGAATATTTTCTTGAGGCTTATGAACTTGGGACTCTTGAGCATTAGCTCATTATCCGATTTATAACCGAATATGTCGCTTATGGCATCCACGGGATCAAGATATTTTGAATCTTTTGTGAGGTGATGTTTCCTTAATATGTATCTGATAATTTCTTTCTCTGACAGATTAAGGTTTTCTATCTCAGAATTTGATATATAGGTTCTAACCCTCATAAAAGACAGATCCTGCATTTTCCTTTCGGAAAGGGGGAAGGTTGCCTTTCTGAAAACTATGGAATCTAGACCTTCCAGTTGAGAGATTCTTTGAACAACCTGAATTATTTTTTCAGCATCGAATGCATAGTCACCAACTATATCAAACACTTCCAATATGCCATTCGACTTTTCTATATCGAGAGCGAGCTTTAGAGATCCTTTTTCAATCAGAAAATATTTAAATCCCTCCCCCAACTCGGCATCTATAAGGTTTTTGTTTACTAAATAAGCAGGATCCTCTCTATCGATTATCACCGGGGTGTCATGGTCTATTTTTTCCACATAATAATAACTGGTATACTTGGAATTAATCACTTTGACATCCAATTTCGGAATAACTTCTTTAATATTTTGACCAAATATGTTTGTCAGCTCCCAATCATTTAGAGGTCCAAATCTCTTAATAAAATTCTCAAGGAATCTTATGGGCTCCTTGGATTTACCAGAATAAACAAAGTATTCATTCCCCTTTTTAAATACGTTGCCATAATTCTTCACATCCTCTTCTTCGATTTCAGATTCCTTCTGCAATGCCTTGTCAAATTTTGGAATGTTCCTGTTGAGGTACGATATTTCCTGTATGTATTCCTTTGAGAAATATCCTATCAGTTTTTCTCCTATGTGACCGTATATAAGGTTCTCTGGAATTTTGTAATCCCTAGTCTTTGCTGAAAATGGATTTATCAAAATGAGATAATCCGAGATGTAATCATCTGTAGCCCTGTATGTGGCATTGGAAAGCCTCATTCTGAGGATATCACTTTCACTGATCCCCCTTATAGCTTCCAAATCTTCAGAGAGTATGTACTGCCTCTCCCTCTTGGGCAGGAACGTACCGGTCCTTACTTCTTCATTTTCAACTAACATTTTCAATACATTGCTTATCTGGTACCTCTCCCCTATTCTATCAAGAATTTCAGCATCAGTCAGTGGACCATTTTGCCACAGGAGGAACTTTATTACCTTTTTTAATGCAAGTTCCTTATCAACCCTTTCCACATCTCTGTGGAACCAGAGAGTTTCTTTACCTTCTTGTAAAAAGTATGCCCTATATGCTCTTTCCAATTGCCTTAGCATTATAATAGTATCTTCAACGCTCAGTCCATTCTTCCCTGCTATTTCTGATGTATTGTCCCCATCATCAAATTTTAATTCACCGCTGTAAGATATTGAAAAGACAGATGCAAGATATGGAATATTTTCCTTTAATGCAAAAGTATTCTTTCCAGTGAAAACCGGTTCTATCCTTCCCTCGCTTATAAGTTCCTGTATAATTTCCTCATATTCTGCTCTGTTCTCATAGTATTTCAATGGCGAAAAGGAATGTTCAGATTTAAGATCCGAGAAACCTGCCTTTTCAAGGAATGAAATTATACCTTCCCGGCCCTTGACTTTTAACTTTTTCATTTGAAGCTCTTCCAGTATTTCTAAGTCTAATTCACCCTTATTCTCAAGACCCATCTTTTGCAGCAGTGATTCTTGTAGCTCCCTAATCACTGCACTCTTATCTTCCATTAGAACGATGTCAGATATTCCAGCGTATATTATTCCATAGGAGAACGGACTTGGATACTTGGAGTATTCTAAAATTTCAAGTTTTATTTCACGGTTTTTTATTTTTTCCAGGATGTATTTTGCATTTGGCAAATCCATTACAATATTTTCTATTTCCCTAAAAGTCTCTTCTATAATAGGGAAATCTTCCATTGAAAAAAGTATGTCCAGGACTCTCTGGCTCCTTAATTGCTGCCTTGCAACTGAGACCTCCCTTCCTTTATAGTTCCTGAGAACCATAAATGATCTGGTGGCACAGTGCCTGAATCTCTGCTTGAACAATTCCGTGTTTTTAACAGCTTTTCTCAATGAATCTCCAATTTCCATGTTGTAAATAATTTCCCTTATGCTTTCAAGCGGAATTTGCCTGTTAAATGTAAGCATAAAACCATCGTCTGTCAGTGCGATCCTAGAATTTATGTTAAATTCCTTCCCTAGGGTATAACCGATTATTATGCTAAGCGCATCGTTAACCCTTCTTCCGAATGGGAAGTGGAAGATAGCAGAGTAATTATTTGATTTGTCTATATAACCTTCTATATAAAGTGTTTCATTATCTGGTATGCCGAACTGCATCTGTGTATTGAAATAGGAAAGAAGTGAACGTATTGTATTATCATCCGCTTCATACTCATTCTTCAGGAATTCTTCAGCTTTACCTTCTTCAATTTTTTTCTTTAGTTCGTTCCTGAATTTGGCAACCTCTAATGAAAGGTCAAAAGTCCTCGGTAACATTTCTCCTACCCATGATGGAACTGTGGGTTTCTTACCGCTTGCATCCTTAACATAGACATTGTTGCCTCTGAGTCTTATGAATTCATAAGTCCTGGCACCCAGTACAAATATGTCCCCTCTATGCAGCTTTTCTACAAATTTCTCAGAAAGAGAACCCATGTGTCTGTTATCAAGAGTGAATACTTCATAATCAGCCTCTTCAGGGATAGTTCCGGAGTTGGTGAAAAAGATAAGCCTGCTGCTCTTCTTTTTCCCAAATGTCCCTTCTTCCTTATCCCACCAAATTTTTGAATAAACATTGCCTTCCTCAAATCCACCTGACAGGTAGTTTAGAACATTTAAGTAATCCTTTTCCTTCAAATCTCTATAGCAATATGAACCCCTAATAATATTCAGTACTTCATTTTGATCCCATTTCTTTTCCAGAGATATTCCCACAATGAATTGTGACAAAACATCCAATGAATTTTTGGGAATCGAAACTTTGTCCAGCTTCTTTTCTTTTGCCTGTTTTACCAGAACTACAGATTCCACCAAGTCATCAATATCCATCGGTATAATTCTCCCCTTAGCTGTTGCAAATACTGAATGACCTGATCTTCCAACTCTCTGTAATCCTTTGGATATTCCCTTTGGAGAACCTACTTGTATAACCAGGTCAATGCTTCCTATATCAATTCCCAATTCTAAAGAGGTTGAGGAAACTGCACATCTCAATAATCCAGCTATAAGTTTTTGCTCCACCTGGAACCTTGATTCCCTTGAGAGGCTCGAATGGTGAGCTTCCAGATCCATTATCCCTCTTTCAATAAGCTTTGTGGATACCCTCTCTGCTCCGCTTCTTGTATTGGTAAAAACTAACGTGGTTTTGTGCTCCTTTACCAATTTCTCGATTATGTCATACGTTCTTTCACTGATTTGCTCTTGAGTTGCATTAAACAAATCTGAAACAGGGCAAATAACTTTCAAATCTAGATTTTTATTGGATTCCACTTCTATAATATGAACATCTTTTTCCGTTTCATTACCTATGAGGAATTTGCCAATCTCTTCTATTGGTTCAGCAGTTGCAGATAAACCTATCCTCACTAAATTCTTATTAATATAATTTAAGTATTCCACTATTAAACTTAATAGCTCTCCCCTTTTGCTTGATGCGAGATCGTGGATTTCATCAACTATTAAATAGTCGACCCCTTTGAATTTCTCCTTGAATTTTGGTGAAAAAATGGACAGTGCCAGACTCTCTGGAGTTGTTATGAAAATATGTGGAGGTTTTTTGTTCATCTGCTGCCTCTCATATTGACTTGTATCTCCTGATCTAACCCCTACCCTGATTTTTGGGAGCTTGACTCCTTTCCTCTCTGCCAATTCATAGATCTCCTCCAGGGGAGTCATTAAATTCCTTTTTATATCATTGGCAAGAGCTTTTAGAGGAGATATATAGACGCAGTAAATTTTATCCTCTAACTTATTTGATTTTGCCAGTAGAAATAATTCGTTCAAGATAACGAGGAATCCTGAGAGGGTTTTACCAGTTCCCGTAGGTGAGGAAATTAAAACGTTTTTATGTTTATGAATAAGAGGGATGCCCATCATTTGCGCTTTAGTTGCCTTCTGATATTTATTGAAAAACCATTCAGCAACTATAGGGTCTAGGAACTCCCTCAGATCATACTCCTCATTATCTGTAATCAGCATCTTTTCTCCTCTTTAAACTGAAAGGTATTAAGGTTTTATATAAAAATTTCACGCATTTTCTATGCTAAACTCGGCCATCTTTGTGAGTATCTCCAAAGGGCTATTTATACCCCAGAATTTTAATTTTTCTTCATTTATATCAATGCTTTTGAATTTCTTTTCCCACTGAAATTCCTTTTCTCCCAAAACCACAATTTTCCCTGTGTAATTTTTGATACCCATAATTTCTATGGCCTTTCCAACTTGTCTCTGCGTTGATAAATAGAGCATAATCTCTTTCCATATGGAGTCGGAAATATTTCTCTTCCTCATAAAAGCCATTAAAGCGTATTTCATGGCAGCATCTAAATGTATATGCCCTACTATTCTGTCCTCCCTTAAAAATAGAAATTGTGGGTATTTGGAGACATCTATTTCATTTTCAGATATGATATAAGTTTCAATGATTTTATGTTCCATTGGCCACCACTGACGATGCGGGTATGTTGGTTTCGAACCTAGAAATCAATGCTGCTTTAGTCCTTGTAGGTGCAAGTACAAGTTTTAGAACTTCATTGATGGTTGTGACTGGATGAATGTTTATCTTCTTTCTCTTTTCCTCCTCAAGGATAATATCCTTTTCATTGGAAGCGGGTACTATGACATTCTTAAAACCTGCCTCTATGGCAGCTTCTACCTTTGCCGTTACTCCCCCAACTGGAAGAACCTGACCTCTCACACTTAAGGAGCCAGTCATTGCATATGACTGATCAACTGGTATACCTTCCAGAGCAGAAACTATAGCAGTAGCAATAGTTATGCTGGCTGAGTCTCCCTCAACACCCTCGTAGGTTCCTATGAACTGTATGTGTACATCATGGTTGGAAATATCCTCACCGGTGTATTTTTTGATTATTGCTGAAACATTGAGAACTGCTTCCTTGGCTATTTCTCCCAATTTTCCAGTGGCTATTATCTTCCCCCTCTCTTTTTCTAGGGCGGGGGTTACTTCTGCGGCAACTGGCATAACAGTTCCTGAGTACTCTGCCATCCCGGAACCAGCACTGTAAACTGCTAACCCATTGACTATTCCAACTGCAAATCCATCATTTAAGAATGTCCTGTAGGCTTTACCGGCCTCTATGTGTTTGTCAGCAATTTGCTGTTCCAATGGTCTTGCCTTGGATTTTGCCTTGGCTACATGATCTGCGGTTACAACTTCAGCACCTTCTGATACGGCCAGGTCACCTGCTACCCTTATTAAGCCCCCCAATTCCCTTAACCTTAGAGTAAGCATTCCCTTCCTCCCTGCTCTCTTCTGGGCCTCTCTGATTATGGATGCAATCGCCGTGTAGTCAAATGGAGGTATTTTTTTATCTTTAGCAACTTCCTGAGCGACAAATCTTATCAGTTTCTCTCTGTTTTCCTCAGTATCCTCCATCATTGTATTCATGTATACTTCATATCCATAGCCTCTGATTCTTGACCTTAATGCTGGATGCATTCCCTGCAAGGCATCAATATTACCCGCTGCCACCAAAATAAAGTCACATGGTACGGGCTCAGTTTGCACCAGGGCACCTGCAGACCTTTCACTCTGGCCTGAAATTGAAAACCTCTTTTCTTGCATTGCTGTAAGTAAAGATTGCTGCGATTCTAACCTTAGCATATTTATTTCATCGATGAAAAGAACACCCTTGTGGGCTTTGTGTATATTACCTGCCTCAACCCTCAGGTGAGGTGGTGTTTCAAGTCCTCCTGATTGGAATGGATCATGGCGTACATCTCCCAGTAAAGCGCCTGCGTGAGCACCAGTTGAATCAATAAATGGAGGTTTATCAGTCTTCTCATGACCCACCAACAACTTGGGTACTTGTGTCTTATCTTCTCTGATACCTGGTCCCATATTGAATGCAATATACAGGAATGCGGCTGCCATTATGGAAAGGAATATTGGGGTTGCATCTACTGTATGACTTTGTGGATAATTGGCAAATGAAAAAGCCAGGCCCAATATTAAAATAAATATGACTATTAACCTGGTTCCTCTCTGTCTCTCCAGCCTTTCCTGATCAGCTCTTGTTTGGTATTCCCTGACTATTTCTTTTCCCTTTCCCGCCGGAACAGTTACAATTTTTGGTCTATTAACATCCTCTGGATTGTGAAATACAAGTATATCTTCTAATTCTTCCTTCGGCAGGAAATCGACCATTGATTGAGCCAGCATCGATTTACCAGTTCCTGGCTCCCCAATTAAAATTACATGTCTTTTTTGCCTCGCTGCCCTTTTAATTATCTCAACACCATGATCTTGACCTATTACCTGATCAATTAATCTTTCAGGTATTTTAATGTCCTTTGTGGTAGTAACTCCCTTTGATTTAACCCATTGTTCTAGTTCATCCATTCGCAATCGTAGTGAAAATTAATAAATAAGTGTTTTGATACTTATCTCATCAAAAAATAAATCAAAAATGATTACATACCCTTAAATAATTAACAATTATGATTATTCAAGGCAAGGATGTTTCAAATAAGATTCTTGCGGAGGTTAAGGATATTATAAGCAAAAATAAATTGGAAATTCATACAGTAGCCCTTTACTTTAAGGGGGATGAGGAATCTAAAGTTTATTTCCAAAGCATAAAGAAAAATGCAGATAAGGTTGGTATAGATTTTAGAATAACTGAAATAGGATCTGAGAATCTTATTGAGGAAATAAAAAGGCTTAATGATGACCAAGGTATAGATTCAATTATAATAGCTAGGCCATTCCCTGAAGGAGTTGACTCTGTAGAGGTGAGTGAAACAATTGATCCTGATAAAGATTTAGATTGCATATCCCCTTATAATTTGGGCAGACTGAATTACAAAGATTACGATGTCGCTCCAGCAACTGCTAAGGCCGCTATCGATATATTGAAATACAACGGAATTAAACTTTCAGGAATGAATTCTCTTATTATAAATAGATCCATCACAGTGGGAAGACCTCTATCCCAGATGCTACTCAATGAGGATTCTACTATTACCGTCGCCCATTCTAAAACAAAAAATATTGAAGAACTCATCGAAAATAACGATATAGTTTTCCTTGCTGTAGGGAAACCTGGGTATCTAAAAGCTACTAGCATTAAAAATAAGAAAATTATTGTGGATATAGGAATAAATGTAGTTGACAAAAAGGTTGTTGGTGATTTTGAGGTCGATGGAAAATTGGACCAAATTGACTACACACCAGTGCCCGGCGGTGTAGGAACCGTTACATCTGCAGAGATTCTAATGAACGCTCTCAGGCTTAAAATGCGATCCTGAGTACTTTATATTTTTCCTATTTAATTATTGATATTCCCAGAAACGAATATTTTATGATATTAACACTTAAAGGCCTACTCAATCCTGCAAATGCTATTTCATAAGATTTATTAATATTTAATACATACACTTCGGCTTAGGTGTAAATAAATGGGAGTCCTAGATCGTTCATCAAGAGAAAAACTCATTAGCGAAATGAAAAAATTAGCAATTGAAAATGATTCAGCCTTCTGGAAGGATATAGCTGAGAGACTTGATAGATCTATCAATAGAATTAGCGAAGTAAACGTAGGAAAAATATCAAGATTCGCTAAATCCGGGGAAATTGTAGTTGTTCCAGGTGTAATTCTGGGAGCCGGTTCTGTGGATGAACCAATCACAGTAGCTGCCCTCTATTTTACTAAAACGGCAAAAAAGAAAATAGAAGAGGCAGGGGGTAAGATTTATACTTTAAAAGAATTAATGGAATTAAATAAAACCGGAAGTAAATTGAGGATAATGGGGTAATGAGAATGAGAGTTATTGATGCATCAAACCTAATAATGGGAAGACTTTGCTCATATGTGGCAAAGCAACTTTTAACAAGTGAGGAGGAGATCGTAATAGTAAACGCTGAAAAAGTGATGATAACTGGAAGAAAGGAAAGTGTTCTTGAAAGGTTCAAGACTGAGAGAGATGTAGGATCAGTAAGGAAGGGACCAAGATTCCCAAAAGAGCCTGACCGAATTCTCAGGAGGACAGTCAGGGGAATGCTTCCTATGAAAACAAGCAGAGGAAAGAATGCTTTTAAAAGACTAAGGGTTTATGTTAGTGTTCCTGAGGAATTCAAAAATTCCAAAATAGAGGTGTTGGAAGAACTTAAGAACAAGCATATTAATAATGTAATAAGTCTGTTGGAAGTTTCAAGGCAATTAGGTTCAAAGGTGAAGGTAAATGACAACAGTAATTGAAACAAGTGGTAGCAGGAAGACTGCTGTAGCAAGAGCAACCATAAAGGAAGGGCAGGGGAGAATAAGGATAAATGGAATACCTCTGGAAATTTATGGTACCGAACTGGCAAGAATGAAGATAATGGAACCATTAATGCTGGCTGGCGATAAGGTATCGAAGATAGATGTTTCAGTAAATGTAAAAGGCGGAGGCACAATGGGACAGGCTGATGCCATTAGAACGGCCATATCAAGAGCCATAATAGCTTATTTTAAAGATGAAGAACTATCAAATGCATTTAAAGAATTTGACAGAACACTTTTGGTTAATGATGTCAGGATGAAACTGCCAAAGAAGCCTGGCGGAAGGGGTGCTAGGAAGAAGAGGCAGAAATCTTACAGGTGAAAAGATGATTATACCTGTTAGATGTTTTTCCTGTGGAAGGGTGATAGCCTCCGATTACGTAAGATTTAAAGACAAAATGGACAAAATAAGAGCTGAAAACAAAAGGGAACCTACTCCAGAAGAAATTTCAACGACACTAGACCAACTGGGGGTTACAAGATACTGCTGTAGAAGAATGATCATTTCTCAGGCTGATTTACTGCAGGAAATATTGCCATTTGATTAAATGGGACCGTAGGGTAGCCTGGACCATCCTACCAGCTTGGGGTGTTGGTGACCGGAGTTCAAATCTCCGCGGTCCCATCTGAATTTCTAACGATTCCTAGGGGATTCCCTCCGCCTATCATGATATCCTATCGAGCTAATATAGAACGTAATATTAACGTTTTTATTATCGGCTAGGATAAATGCATTTGCCTTTCGTCAGGTTTTGATACTGATCTAGGTGATCACTGCTATTTACGTATCACACGAATAATTATTTTTCGTTTCTACTAGGGTGATAGTCTGCCGATAGTTTTTAATACAATCTTTAATTTGATTAGAGGATCACGTGACAAGCAGTAGCAAGAAAATTAAGGAGCCATGCAACCTTAATAATATTACTCTTCAGGATCTTCAGCTCTGCCTGATAAACGCAGAAAGGCTCTATAAAGATTCAAAATCTGTAAGCTTCCCAACAAAAGTATCCCTAATAGAATTATCACTCGAAGAGGTGTCAAAATGCTGGGCTCTTTTATTTAAATATCTTGAGAAAAATTCGATCTCTTATGATCTTTTTATAAAGAGAACTAATCAGAACGAGCTGCTCGGTGGCGATGATGAGATAAAAAGAAGTGCGTCGAAAATCCAAGATCTCTTAAATGACCCGGAGCTCTGTGATAACCTCAAAAGACACAACATAAAGATTGATTTCATAATTAAGCTAAAGGAATTTTTTATCTTATCATCAAAATTCTGGCCTAATTTTGATTTTACAAAAATTTTGAGCTATGCCAGAAGAGACATTACTGAAATTAAGATTAATTTAGATGAGGCAAAAGATCCTGCGATAGAGTTCTTCAATTCAATCAAAGAAGAGAAATTGAGGGAGTTTATAAACGTTAAAAATGAAGGACTATATGCGGATATTACCCCTTCAGGGAATATTAAATCGCCGGACCTATTAATGATTGATTTAGAACCAATAGAAATATTCCTTAGCTCTTTTCTATGCGGTTTAAATCTTCATATCAACCTATTACTCAGGTTAAATGGAGACCAGAAAATCAGGAAAACAGAGTCTACTTCAGTCAGATCGAATAAAGTAACCATAACGGTCTCAGAAGCTAATAAAGATGAAAAATCTGGAAACAATTCAGATTCCCGAAAATGATTCTTGGGCTAGATCCATAAGCTCCTGGAAATACAGAATAAAAAATGAAGCAAATAATAGAACCATATCTACTCTTCCAGTTCAATTTCCCTCAATGCCTTCATCACCGAATTTCCATGCAGCGTCTCAATGCTCTCTTTCATTTCTTTTACTCTTGCTATTGCAACTTTGATCCGTTCTTTCTCGCCTTATCCGCCTCCTCTAATAACTTCTTAAGGTCCCTTTCAATCATTATTGATGCCTTTAATGCGCCGTTCCAGAACTCCCTGTCAAATGCATTCATATCTCCCACGATTTAGAATCTCGGAATTGATATTTGAAACTTCTACCCCAATCTGAAAAATGAAAAAAATGAAAAAATGAATCTATGTGACATTTTATGTTATCGTGGAGAATGGAAAATGGATAACATGTAGCTCAAGAATTATTAGCTTTGAAAAATAATATATTGTTAGCAGCTAAAATCGGGAAAATATTAAAATAACACGTTATTTATGTTCATTTATTGGAGGATGATCAGAAATTGATTTATTTTCTTGAAGAAAAAGGAGATGATTCCTTTAAGAGAATCGAAGGGATAAAAGAGAACCTTTCCCTAGGTTTTAGTTATAATCTTCATCCTTTCATAAGAATGCCAATAAATCCTAAAGGTAGAGTAATAAACCTTGGGAAAGATGCAAGAAAATCGGTGGTATCCCATGCTTAGAACAAAGCTGGACGCCATAGATCAAATAGCTAACGCAGTTGGAGACCCGCTGAGGAGAGAAGAGATTTCTATTAGCTTTTTTGGGGACTCAATGATAGAGGAAGAAACAAGGCCTGATACTGATATGAGGGATGATGACCGTCAAATTGCAAATGCAATTGGAGACTTTAGGAGGGCTATTGAGGCATTTCCAATTGAAGAAGATTGGCGAACTGAATTCAGGGAAATCAAGCCTCCACTAGAATTAGATCAAGAATACCCTCTTGACTATTTTATTGATGGTTCCATCCGTACGAAATATTTGGGTGAACTTATAATGCCACAGGTGGCCCAGAAATTGAAGGAGATCGAGGAAATATTGGAGAGTGATCAATAATGGCCACGGAAAGCAAAGGGTTAATAGATAAAATAATAGGTAACATCAATAAATACATATGGAACGATAAAGATTGCTTTAAAAAATACATAAAAAATAATGAAAATTACGATGGAACCATACAGGTAAGTGATCATAACAAAGGTGTACCAATAAGGCCAGTATGCAAAGGAGATAAAATTTCCGCAGGCGACAATGCTTTTCGAACGGATATTGCATTATTATATGGTAGTCAAGAGGATAAAGAGAAAAAGAATAGAGAGAAAGAATATAACGGCGAGGTGTATTTAGTAATTATTGAGGTCAAAGGATCTGGAAGTAGTATTACTACTAACGACATACTAGATTATTCTTCTAGGGCAAAGAGACATAAAAATATCTATCCATGGCTCAGGTACGGGATGGTATGGTCATCGCCTGAAAAAAGATCTGTCCCGAAAAAATTTTACATGAATAACGAAAGTCTGGTTTTTGCTTTCAATTTTGAGGGAGACGTCAATAAAAACTTTCAAAATTTCTATGAGAATATTTTAAGGAAACAAATAATAACATCATTAAATTTGCATGGAATCCTTAATGGGAAAACTGGCAGCCCCTACTTTAGTTCAAAAGTAGATTTCGGATCTATGAAGGAAGAGGATTGCCTTGATAACGAAGGAGATTGAGGAAATTTTGAAGGGCGAACAACGATGAAAATATAGAACAATGGGTGTTAATTATGATTCCTAATGATTTTGCAACACTTTATATTTCCAATGACCTCGATTGGAAATACAAAATAATAAGACCCATTATATACAATGAGGTTTTAAAATATATTCAATCAAGGGGCGTTAAAGTCAATACTAAAGAAGACATAAACAGAAAAGGGAGAAAATATAGAGTTAGCTTCATAGACTCTCAAACTGACCAAGACCTTCATTGGAGAATAAAACTAATTCCGGAATGGTCTGGAATCTATAAAAAGCTTTATTTGGAGTTTAGCCCTGAATTAAAAATCAAAAAAACACTAAGTAAGGTAGAGGTAGCAAATATTGCACGTAATGACATAGGTTACATTAGAGACAAGATAGGGTATGAAATAAACCCAAACGTAAACGGCGCCATTATTCGATTTAAGGGTTTTTCATATAGCAAAGAAAGCAAAATATCAATAGGCAAGTGGACGATAAATCTCGACAAGGATACTATGGTAACTTATAACGATTTTATAAATAAACCATCATCAATTTTAGAAATTCTCAGAAATCATAAATCTTTTGAATTTAGGATTATAAATCTCACCGACCGCGGAAATAACGATATGACTATTAAAGATATTATATTATTTTTAACGAAATACGGTGATTATCAAGATTTATATTACGATAAGTCGAATTATAAGCAAATAAACACTCTTCCAAATACTTTAAATGTAATAAATATAATTTTTATAGATAGTAAAAACGACCCTTATTTCAAAAATGCTTATTACGATTCAAGAAAATTCTTTTTGGAAAACAACATTCCTTTCCAGCATATTGATATCAGCGGGGAAATCCCTTATAAACGTGTTGTACAAGATATGATGGTGATGGAAATTTATAAGAAGATCCATGCCCAAGATTTTTATTTGAGTCCCGATCATTTTAATCTGGAACCAATTGCCGGCTTTATCTATATAGACACTGATTCATTATATGACCCTTCAAATCATAGTTATGCCGATTATTTGATTGTTTCATACGTATTTTCACAGAATCTTAATTATTTCGAAGAAAAGATGTTGAGGATTGATAATGTAGAGGTCTATGCGGAAAGGGATTATTTTAATATCTTTGACGTTGACAAAGCCGCGGATTCCATAATATCTGGGAACAAAGTTGTTATGAAATATAGCAATTCTGGCAGTTATTTCAACATATTAGTAACTCGGCAATTAAATCATAAAAGCACAATTTCATTAGTCGGTGCTCTTGATAAAAGAGGTATAAAGATAAACAGGGTTTATTACGTAAGCAATCATAGGCTAAGGTTCGCGGATAATAAGAATTATTACGATTCAAATCATAATGAGCATTACTACAAGATAATAGGAAAAAACATGGCAGTGATCAAAATAGCAACGGGCTCTTTCCTGTTTCCCCAGCTTTTTAGCACCTTTGTAAAGGTTTCATACCCACCTGATGCCGAAATTACATTGAATGATATAAAAAATATCATCTGGCTATCTAAAAAGAGGATATACCGCGCATATAGCCTTAAAAATATTACATTACCGGAACCAGTTATCATAAAAAGGAAGAATGAGAAATTTATAAAAGATATCGGAAATTCTATTAACCTCAACCTCCTTATATAAGCGATAATAAAGAGGGGCAGTTATGAGAATGTGATGATCATGAAAATAGAAGATTATACTTATAAACATCAAATTATTTCGCAAGCAAATTACCTCATGAATCAATTGTCTGACCATTCAATTATGGGTACAGAACTGAATCCAAAGACTGAATTTGCAATCAGGATTTTTGCATATTTAGAAAAAAGGGAAGTTAAAATTCAAGGTACCACCAGATTTAAAGAATTAAATGAAATCTTGGATGATTTTTTAAATTCAAAACTTACTGATAAAAAATTGTTTGATTATACTAACACCCTTAGCAATGATCTTGATAATGTTATTACGCAAGGTGCATTATTAAGGGATATATTAGATCAGGTGGAATTTCTAATAATCTTAGAACATTTAGATAAGCGATTTTATTTCCTTGGGGAAGAATTTATTAATAAATTGTTAAGAAAACTTGAAGGCATAGGCATTTATCAAGATTATGTCAAATTATTGAGTTTATTCAATGCCGATAACTACGTTGGTTCAAATTTAGAAATACCAGTTGATGATTTGATAATTGAAAGTTTAATTGAACTGAAACTAAGTGATTTTATAACATCCAAAAAAGACAAGGATATTTATAAAAAATGGAAAACAAGACGGCTCTTATACCTAAAGAACATGTGCAATAAATTGGACTTATTTAACAGCAAGGACATAATTAAACCTTCCATAAATTTGATCTACGGTGTTTTTATTTCTGCATCGGTACTTAAACTGCTGGATTATGACAATGTCATATCCCTTAATAAACCTGAAAGCATTAGTTATCTTGACAAAGAATTAGACAAAAGGATGGTTGAGCAGGAAATTAAAGATCAAGTCGAGAAAGAAATAAAGAAGATTATCTATTTTAAACTCAGAATACGAGAAACAGAGTTGAATTTAAATTTATTTTTAGCGGTCCTTGTTCATTCTATTTTGTGGATCTTCGTCATAGCTATTCTATATTTTAGAATCTTCATTTGGTGGTGGACCATTTTTATTTTGACATTAGGATATGGAATCTCATTATTATATGGGAGCTACATTAAAACATATAAAAGAAAATGAAATATGGATAATAATATTTTGCAGTAATTTAATCAAATAAGTTCCATCTCTTCAATTAGCGTCTCTGCCCTCTCACTTGCAACCCTTGAGATCACGTACTGTATCTTCTCCTCTATGTAGTTAATCAAATCCTCTCTTGTCTCCGTCTCCTTAATCGCATTCCTGAAGATTGAATAATCCAAGTCTAACTGGTCTTTCCTGCCAATAACATATTCCTTCACAAATCCGTTGTTTTTCATGGTTATCATGTTGAAATCAGGAAACTCATATTTCAATTTTTCAACCCTTTTAGTGAAAATGAAAAAAAAAATGAAAAAATGAATCGATGTGCCATTTTATGTTATCGTGGAGCATGGAAGATGGATAACATTTAGAAGTATTGTAATCTAAGAGGACTGCGACCTAGAAACTAATTGGCGGGTAGAATTACGTGTTATCAGGACGCTTAACGTGGAAAGTATGAAAATGTTGAGATAACTAGTTAATTATATTCAAACGATGAAAGATTATTTGCCATTGATTCATATTCCCAGGGAGGCGACTGAGAGGTGAACAGCAATCCAGCAAGGATATTTGTTATAGGCCTAGTGGTGCTATTCATACTCATAGGGATTGCTGCTGTTATTGGGGCAATAATGAACCCACATTCCGTGATAGATTACAAAGGGGGACGGGTTGGAATTGCATGGGGAATAGTTGGAACATTTATAGGACTATTCTTCCTCTTCATATTCATATGGATAATAGTGCGGTTTACAAGGTCCATAGGATGGATGTCAAGAAGTTACAGATATTCTTCACGCAACAGATGGACATGGTGGAATCATGATGATGCACTCGAAATATTAAGGGAGAGGTATGCAAGGGGAGAGATAACGAAGGAGCAGTATGATTAGATGAAAGAGGACCTGGAAAATGAAAATTGAGGAAAATCTTTTTAAATTCTTGCGGAGGAGATCAAATAAGGAAGGTATTATGTTAGGGTTTCGCAAATATTATTATCAGATGAGTCTATATCTAATGGAGAAATAAGGAGGAGGCTTCGATCATGCCTAATGAAGCTGATTTGAGGAAAAAGATTTACCAACATGTAATCAATATTGATTCATCTAAAGGCATATATGATCTTTTTAAGATATTAGGTTACCCGGAAAACATCGTGCTGGACGAATCATCAAAGAGAAGAAAATCGGACTTTGAATTTAAGAAAGAGGATGAGGAAAGGATAAAAGAAATATTTT
>Ga0080003_1000458_pt1 | contig 27407 bp, 23 predicted proteins | sample JossMetagenome_FD_69206 | JGI IMG/M metagenome (GOLD analysis project Ga0080003, IMG submission 69206) | Hot spring microbial communities from Joseph's Coat, Yellowstone National Park, USA - JC2_E (SPADES assembly) (version 2) | ecosystem: Environmental > Aquatic > Thermal springs > Hot (42-90C)...
CGAAGGCAGGCATTAACACCACCATCCCTGTTCGGGCAAGCTTCATTGCCAGCACTAATCCCCTCAAGACACAGGCACCGCTAACGGACATGGTCGCCATCCCCACATCAACCCTGACCAGGACAATCCCAATCGTTTTAAGTAAGCGGGCATTCACGACGCAGGACCACTCAAGGATAGTGAAGAACATGATCCTGCCGAAACCGCCCCTCCTAGGTGAAGAGGTATTGCAGAAAATCTTTCAATACTATCATGACAAGGAAATACCCATACCAAATGAGGCTGCCGAGACGATTAGTGAATGGTTCACCACGCTCATGGATAAGAACGGCGAGCACCCACTCCTAACCCCAAGAATAGCTGAACACGCGCTTAAGCTCAGCGTCGCCTTCGCTAAATTAAGGGGAGCAGGAATATTATCTCAATCCCACGTCACGCAGAGCGATGTGGAGGACGCGGTAGCATTAATGAATAGGATAGTGAAGTCATGGGGATTAGCAATGGGATACAGGACCAGTAAGGAACTTGATGCAGCCATTATCGACGTTATTAGGCATCAAGCAAGGCTAGGCGTTAAGTGCCTCACAATTGATGACATTAAGCTTAACCTGGATGATTTGGGAATAACGATTCCCGACCTATCGAAGAGGATTGAGATGCTTAATCAACGTGGATATCTTTACCAACCACGGCAGGGCTGCTATGCCTCAGTGAGTGAGTGATTGAGATGCTTAACCTTGTTCCACTACAGGCATTACTGCGTAATCCCGGGAAGACAGGGACTAGGGAGGAGAAATTAATTAGGATTAATGATCGTTATTATTATCATCAACCCAATCAGCCTGGCCCATCGCTCTTTAATGAGAAGTGCGAGTTAGCTAGGCTAATAAAAATTAGGCTTGGGCAATTAAGCACGAGGAAGGAATTAGCCGAGTTTAGTTATGGCTTATGGGCTCACGATGTTTATTACTCATGGTTCCAAGGAACTTACCCACACGTCACTGCCTTATTTGAGCACCTACTCATTTACAGCAGGATTAGCGCAATAATTGACCTCATGTATATGTTAGGTGATGGGTGGGTCGTGGTGGAGGTAAAGAGTTCACCATGGAGGCCCGAGCCCAGTTGGGTGAAGCAGGTATCCACATACGTCTATATAGCTGAGCAGGTTGGGTTTAGAATTATTGGGGCCCAAATAGTTACGAAGGACGTAGTGGTTAATTATGATTACATGAATATCCCATTCCTCTCCCAATCGGGTAGGGACGGGTTTAATTACTTGAAGTCATTGCCCGACAAGGACTGGTGGGAGGTGCGCCACGACGCGGGGAAGTGCCGCAGGTGCCCCTACGCTAAGCTATGCCCCATTCAACGCAATATTAAACTCAATAATTACGCTCCAGCCGTGGAGGCATTAGCATAATCTTATACTAATAAGGTTATGCTTATTTATTGCATGTTCACTTTAAGCAACCTAATCTTTTATTGAGTAAGGTTATTGCTCAGGACTTGCTTCATTACCGTGTTCAGGAATGCTTGGGGGCTCGGCATTCCCATGCCCCACTCCTGCAGGGACTGGGGTGGGGCAATGCTTGGGGAATACATGATGTATGGAGTGCCTAATACATTGTCCCGAATCGGCTTCACTAATTCATCCTCATAATCAAGAACAACCAGTTTAACCTTGCTCACGCTGGCAACGTTATGTAGAATAGCGATTGCTAGGGGGCAAATGGAGCATGTGGGAGTGGAGACCAGCAGGAAGAAACCAGTGCTATTCCTCAGCCTCCTTATCTCCTCATCCTCGAACTGAACAATGGGTTTCCGCATGTACTCAATCGCATTCAGTTCAGATCCACGCGGTCTACCCCTGATCAGGGTATTATTAATGATTGCCACTTCATTCCCCTCGGCGTATATGCCCCATGACTTATCAACGCCAAGGGGCTCAACATGGTTAAACAACTTCATGTAAATATCCATTACGTCAGGAGTCGCCCTTATAATCATAAGCCCCTAATCAATACAATGGTATTTATTATTATCGTATCACTGTGCAGGATAATTTTGTTTAATTTTTTATTTGATTACCTATTTTTCTCTATAATCACATATGTGATTAGATTCTAATACCTTACTGCGGGAGGCAATTATTATAATACTATAATATATTATAGTAATATAATATATTATTCCCGTTCCTGCAATCCCTATCCATCCCCTATGTACTCTTGCCGCGAGGACGAGGAGACTCGGGTTGGGGCTAGGCTAATAACTGAGAGCTTTGGGTCAAATTGATTACTCTATCATGAATAAAGTGTAAAGTGCAATGATTATTAGAAAAATATATAATATAATAAATAGTGAAAAGGGGGATAGTTGAATGATAGAAAACCAAATTATGCCTTCAAATACGAAACAATTGAAACCTATATTAAAATGGGCGGGAGGCAAAAGGCAAATTCTCCCATACCTTTTACAATATATTCCTAAAGACTTTAATAATTATTATGAACCGTTTGCGGGAGGGTTAGCTCTCTTAATAGAGTTATATAATCGAGGAAGAATTAAAAAAGCAATAATATCCGATATAAACAAGGATTTGATAAATTTATATGAAATAATAAAGGAGAAGCCATATGAGTTAATTTCAGCAATTAAAGAAATACCTTTCAAAAATAATAAAGATGATTATTACCAGGCGAGGAAATTATTTAATTCATTAGAACCTCATAAGAATGTTAGCAGGGCTGCCCTTCTATTATATCTTAATAGACATGGGTATAATGGATTATACAGGGTCAATTCTAAAGGCGAATTCAATGTTCCATTTGGCAAGTATAATAATCCATCACTACCTGACGAAGAGGACATAATTAAATTTCACGAAATGTTGAAAAGCTGTGAAATATTAAATTTAGATTTTGAGGATGCAGTTAGGTCGGCACAGAGATCAGATTTTGTATATTTTGATCCTCCCTATATGCCGTTAAATGAAACATCCTATTTTACTGACTATACCTCAGGTGGTTTTTCAGAACAAGAACAAAAGAGATTGGCATCAGTTTTTAAAAAACTGTCAAATAAGGGAGTTTTCGTTATGCAGAGTAATTCAAATAATGAATTTATTAGGCAACTCTATGCTGAATACAATATAGTTGAAATAGAAGCAAGACGTAATATAAATTCAAATGCTTCTAAAAGGGGTCCAGTAAAAGAACTCCTCATTCTAAAATTGCATTATGCATAAAAACTTGCAGGGAATCAGTGGTTTATGGTTGATGTAAAAAGTATTAGGAGGCTGTATTTTTTGCTTTCGCTTTCGCTTTATGGAAGGGAGGAAGTAGCTGAATTAATTGTCGTGTCCCTCATGGCTAGGCAACCAATATTGCTCCTAGGTGAGCCGGGCACTGGGAAAACCACCATGGTGGAGCGGTTAAGTAAGATTCTGCGCCTCAAGTATTTCTATGTCTTATTAACGCCAGAGGTAACGCCTGCTCAAGTGTTTGGGCCAGTGTCGCTTCCAGATCTACAGAAGGGGGTTCTCCGCTATAATACGGAGGGCTTCCTGCCCTCAGCTGAGATCATTTTCATTGATGAGATTTATAAGGGTGGGCATTTAGCTAATTTCCTGCTCGACATAATGCAGAATAGGCGATTCATTAATGGCAATACTGTGCAATTAGTTCCATGGAAGCTCTTTGTTGGCGCATCTAATGAACCGCCAATTGATGATACGCTGATGGCTCTCCACGATAGGTGGGGCGCCATAGTGCCGTTGAGGAGCCTGTTTAGCGGTGATAATGAAGCAATACCGCCACGCTTCGTTATTCCTGAGAAATTATCATTGTTTCTCCGGGATCAGGGCATGGTTGAGGAATTGGATATTGATTTTGATTCTGTTCAGTCATTTATCAGCAATATGAGGTTCAGCAATGTGAAGTTCAGCAATGTGAATGAGAGGAGGTATTTGGCTGGGTTAAGGCTTGCCGGCGCGTATTCGCTTCTTCTTAATTCCCCCATTAATGACTATATTATTAACTTGGTTAATATTTACCTGTATAGGACTGAGGATGAAATAATGCAGAAGAAAAGGGAGTTCTTGGAGAAATATTTTAGCAATAATTCCAGAATTGTTGATGAGGTTAATGGGTTAATTGAGGAGGCGATTAGTATTTGGAAGGAGGGGTTGGAGGGGGAGAGAAAGGTTTGGCTGGATAATGCTCAGAAAACAATTAGTAAATTGAGGAAGGATGGCTCAATGCAGTCCCGCCATCTTTGGCTACGCTTATTGCCTTATTACTCACTAATATTATCCTGATTACGTGGTAAATGATTAATCACACATGTGATTAACGTAGATGGGAACCCTTAAAAACTTACGGTCAATAATGAACCATGAATGAGAACAATTCATTCTTAATTAATTTCCCCGGCGCCGAGTGGCGCCGAGAGGTCCTGAAGCAATTAGTGAATGGGAATATTGATGATGCGGTGCTACTGAGTTATTTGCTTTCCCATCCATCCTACTTCCAGCTAAACTGGGTGGGAAGCAAAATGGAGAAAATCATTAGAAAGACATACCTGAACCCGGAATTGGCATTAATGATCGCCAGCAAAATAGTTAAAACAATGCCACCCGAATCAATGCAACAGGTAACGCAACAATTATTACAACAACTAAACAAAAATAACCCCAATATGGGCGGGTACGGTTTTCTTTTTCTTCCCAACAGGAACCCCATCACACTGCATGATGGCGGACACGATATTATAGACGGTGCTTTGGGCTACTCCCAGCCTCCTCGCAATGGTTCGCCTCCGCTTGCCTTTAAGTAATAATTCATAAACCTCCTCCACCAAATCAATACTATACGTAAAGCCCTTGCTCCTCCGCGATTCAATGCACCTCCTCAACTCCTCCTCCATATTTATAACTATATGAAGCCCCCTAAAAAACTTACTCTATATTATAATGCTTTTTTGTGAAAATTATTTCAGAGAAAACTGAGTGGGGCCGGGGCCGGGGGTCTGGCATGGTGGGTTTTATTTAGTTCTGAATGTCAGTCCCTGCAGGAACAGGGATTAAACAATATTGAGGCGTACTTCGAGCTGAAGTTCATTATCAACCCCATCAAGATAATAGAGACCGCGCGAAGCCTTGGAATAAAGCTTAAGCCCTATGTGGAATTATTGCCCTGCATATCCCCAGAGGAATTCGAGGAATTAAGCAGGCAGGCACTAATCATGGGCTGGGGAAGAATACTAAATAATATTATAATATTAAATGCATATAGGAAATAATATAAGGAAACATGCCCCATACCCCACGTGAGGCGTGTCGGGAAGGTTTTGGACAGTAGAAGATTCTTCAGGAACTGGATGCAATTGGCGATTAATGATTTGAGGCTGGAGCCCGGCCTAATTCATGGAATGCTGGGGTTACGGGAAGAGAGCAAGGAGGAAATGCGGGTAAAGTGCAGAACAGGCGGGGAAGCAATAATAACGCCACTCATGTATCGCTTAATACTCTCATGGCGAAACTCAATAAAATTGATTTATTGCCGTGATGGATTACGCCTTTACACAAGGCGTGATGATTGGGTTAGTTTCAAGTTTGAACAGGGGCACTACGTGATTAATGGCGTGAAGTTTAAGCGACCATACACTACCCTACAGGAAGTATTCCTAGAGAAGGTTTATAGCGATGATAATTACGGCAAGTCAATTCTAGACATTGGGGCATATGTTGGGGACACTGCATTATACTTCGCAAGCACTGGGGCTAGGCATGTCTACGCAGTGGAACCGCACCCAATAGCCTATAATGAATTGCTTGAAAACATTAAACTAAATAATCATAACTGGAGAATAGCCACGCTTAATGCCGGCGTTTCACATATCCCAGGCAAGTTGAGGATACGACCGGCCGGGCTTGAAGCAATTAAGAGCCAGAACTACAGGGATAACCCTCCCCAGGGCGATGATGTGGAGTTAATAACGCTCAGTGACCTCAAGGATAGAGTGATTAAGGCTTTCCCGGACTTTGGTTTCGACGTGCTTAAGATGGATTGTGAGGGTTGTGAGTATGACATTATTCTTGATAATTATGGGGAAGTGAGGCAATTCAGGGAAATAATTATGGAGGCCCACCCGATTAATGGCAGGAAAATAACGGATCTACTTAAACAGTTAAGGAGTGATTATGAATGCAATGACGCAATTGATGCTGACTTGAACGCCGTGATTCATTGCCATAGGGTTACCTGAATCTCGATAAATCCCTCATAAGCGTGTTAATTGCGTCCCTCACGTACATAATCATTTCCCGCGAGTTTGACTTAATGATTGTATGACCCCTAACCCTGCCCCTTAATTCACGTGGGAACACTGTGAGCACCTTGTTTAGGTAGTTAGAGTCATTATTGAATGCGAGGATATACATGTAAATATCGTGCTTCTGTAGGAATAGGATTAATTTCTCCACATCATTCCCATCCCACTCAGCATCAGTGATATAAAGAAGGAAAAACCTCTTCCCCTCCCCATCAATAACCCTCCCCACCGTGCCCAGAACCGCTCCGGGATTAGTGCCTCCATTAGGCTGAATATTAAGAAGCCTAAGCAATGCATCAATGCTGATTTTTGAGCCACGCATGACCTCCTCCACAGCAATCACGCTGGAATTAAATAATACATGATACATGCTTAAATTCATCGTAGCCACGCCAGCACTCATTATGAACGTGTAAACAAATGAATTCGCAAACGCATCCTTCTCCCCCATCATGCTAAGGCTCTTATCCTGAGCCAATATAATGAATGGCATGCTTGACGCTTTTCTAGGCACGAAGGGAACGGAATTACTCGCGACAAGGAACCTGAAATAAAGATCATTCACAAAGGCTTCAGGCATAATATTCTCCGCATCCTCCAATGAACCCACTGCGAAGCCCGAAAACGATCCTAACTGCCTCATTTTAACCCACTTAGCACCAGCCTTCAGAACCGCCCCACTCAAAACATTAATGCTGAAAAGATTAAGGGGCCTCATTTCCTCAAACATGGAAATCCTCCTCGCCACAATTGCCGGATTATCCCTACCCACATGAAAAAGCAATTTAAGGCACTCAGGAAGAGGTTCAGCGACAAAGCATTTAGACAATACGAGCGCAAGTACATGCTCAGCTTAATTAAGGATGCTTGGTATCTCTTCTAGCAAGTCTTCCCCTCACAAAGGGCGAGACTCGATGTTATTTGGTACGTGTAGCCGCATAAGAGTTATGCTTAAAAATCGGATGATGAAGATAGGTTCGAATAGTATGATGGCTGGAAATAAATGGAGAAAAGCATTAATGATATCTGCCCTGGCAATGCTGGCTGCAGCAATGCTCGTTAGCGCTAGCTCCAATGCAACGACCTCTTCCTCAACATCACCAAGCGGAGAGAAACTAATAGGTGCCGGTCTGGCATTTGGATTAGCGGCCGGTGGAGCCGGCGTAGGCATGGGTACGGCTGGAGCCGCTATTGTTTCCGCATCTCTGGAGAAGCGGGACATGGTTATGTTCCTGCTTGTGCTGGCCTTCGTTGAGACAATAGCAATATACGGAATAGTCATTGCAATACTCATAATGTCGCATCCATAACAGGATAAATAAAAAAATAAACATTAATAGATTTTATGTGCAACATTGGCTTCTCTGATAAAATGAACGACAAGCCTCGCCTTTCAAGGCTGGGTAAAGCCTAAGCCCTAGTGCTGGTGAGGTAGTTAGCTTCCCCTCAATCAGTGGGAGCGGGGAGCCGACCCCACAATGCCAGGGGAACGAGTAGTACCCATGAATGGGGCGTAACCCTCAAGACCTCGGGGAACCCTCGCCCTAAAGGCGGGGAGGGGTCAGATGAAGCCAGTATTCCTTTATTTTCCAGAATTACTGGAGAATTCCTGATTTCGTTAACTCATAAGGGGTTCCTCTCTGTATAGTGTCGTCGGTTTTTGTTGCATAGCTATTTTCACAGCATGCTTTGCGACAAAAAATATTTATTTCCGTTATGCCTATGCGTTGTCATGGTATCAAGCAATAATGGCTTTGATGTTATCTTGACCACAGATCGATCAATGATGAGTAATTATCATGGAAAGGAGTTCCTAGGATTCTTGTCGACTGGACCAATCTTCGTCACGCTTGGCCCCTTCACGTTCCTTTCCGAGAAGTTTCATGAGTGGTTAGCGGAGCCAAAGGTGAAGACCGATAAGTTGGGTCGTCCAATCCAGGCTCCATACGGCATGCGGAAGGTGGAGGCCGCATTAATTGATGCTGGGATAAATGCTGCAATAATAGATCCAGATCACGTGGATAAGTACTTGAGTAAGGCTAAGGTACTCATGTTAAGCCATCATGATTATTTCGGCCTTAATCCGCCGTCCTCTACTTGGGCGGTGATTGTCGGGAAGGAACCGCTGAATGCCTTAACATTTAAGAGGTTCATGCTTAGAATCAAGCCGAGAATCGATGAAGCTAAGGCCAGGAATGGATTGAAGGTCATGGTTGGCGGCCCCTCTGCGTGGCAGTGGCTTTACTTCCCTGAATTAATTAATCACTTCGGAATCGATACTGTGTTTGATGGGGAGGCGGAGAAGCTCGTGGTTGACTTAGTTGAGCGGGCAATCAATGACGAACCGCTTCCCAAGTACATATATGTAGGTAGGCGGGATGTGCCTAGCGTTGATGAGATACCGACTATAAAGGGAGCCAGCGTGAATGGGTTAATAGAGATAGGGCGGGGCTGTCCAAGGGGTTGCTCTTTCTGCTCAGTCACATTGAGGCCCATGCGTTGGTATCCGCTGAGCAAGATAGAGGAGGAGTTGAAGATCAATGTAAGGAATGGAGTTGTTCATGGATTGATTCACTCAGATGATGTGCCCCTCTATGGTTCTGACACTATTGAGCCCAATATGGATAAATTAATAGCTTTGCATAAATTGGTTAAGTCCTACTATAAGACCATTGCATGGAGCCACACCACGCTGGGCGGTTTCCTATATGGAGAGACGAAGTACAAGATGGGAACCAAGTTAGCGGAGATAATAGAGGACGAGAACCAGGATTGGTGGGGTGCCGAGGTTGGTTTGGAGACGGGCTCCAGGAGGTTAGCCAAGATGATCATGCCGGGCAAGGCCGCTCCATATAAGATAGAGGATTGGTGGACCGTTGTCACGGAGGGCTTATCGGTCATGCATGAGGTTAAGCTTATTCCGGCCGTCACGATGATAATAGGGCTCCCCGGGGAGACTCCGGATGATGTAATGGAGACGATAGAGCTAGTGGATAGGATGAGACCATATAGAAGCCTATTGGTGCCGTTATTCTATGTTCCCATGAATCACGTGAGGAGCGATAAAGGCGGTTGGCTCTATAAGTATAACTTACTGCCGGAACATATAGAGCTATTGAAGGCAGTTTTTCACCATAGCATTTATTGGGCTAAGGACATAGCTAATAAGTTCTACCTGAATGGAATAGTCAATGCACCGGTGAGGACTGCACTTAATTACTTCATTAATTACGTTGATAAGAGGGTAAGCAAGTTAGAGGACCAGCTTGACGAAATAATGGAGAACATGAACAAGCAGAGAACAGAGACAAAGATGACCCCCATCAAATTAATAAATGAGATCTCCTCCTCCACAGGGAAATGATGAGCTACGGGTCTTTGTGGAGGAGTGACGAATTATGCAACGCTGATTCCCAGTAATTGAAAATAATCACCAAGTCCTAAGTTTCCAGGAATAACGTGACTACGCCCTCCTTGCATTACAACTAAAATCGGGAACCGCGAATAGCCTTTAAAGATTCATTGACCGTTGCATGATTGGCTCCCATTTATTTAGTTAGGTTTTTAAACAAGGGTTTAAATTGTGGATTGTTGAGAGAATGCCCAAGAAAAAAGACGCTATTGAGGGAGAGGCGGAGGAGTATGGTGAGGAGACGGGAGAGGCGGAGGAACCAGTGGCTGCGGAGGAACAACCACAGCAAGGGGAGGCAATAGATGTCGAGGAGATAGATGGAGTGGGCAAGGTAACTGCCCAAAAGCTTAAGGAGGCTGGATTCATGAATGCCCGTGATGTTGCGTACGCTAGCATACGTGACCTATTAGGCGTTGTTGGCAGCGAGGATAGGGCTAAGCAAATAATTCAATCAGCTCAGCGATTAATTGGTCTTAAGTCATTCGTGACCGCGTTTGAGGTCTATGAGAATAGGAGAAGCGTGAAGTATATATCGACAGGCGTTAAGGCTCTAGATGAGCTATTGGGGGGAGGCATTGAGACTAGGGCCATAACTGAGTTGGTTGGTGAGTTCGGCGTGGGTAAGACTCAGCTATGCCATCAATTGGCGGTTATGGTTCAATTACCTGAGGATAAGGGTGGGCTTAGGGGGAAGTCGCTGTACGTGGATACCGAGAATACGTTTAGGCCGGAGAGGGTTGTTCAAATAGCTAAGTATAGGGGATTGGATCCACAGGAGGCGCTTCGCAACATATTATATGCAAGGGCCTATAACAGCGATCATCAAATGATCATAATAGATGAGGCGAAGAAGATAATAGAGGAACAGAACATAAGGCTAATAGTTATTGATTCCCTTGTGGCTCACTTCAGGGCGGAGTATCCGGGGAGGGAGAACTTGGCTGAGCGCCAGCAAAAGCTTAACCACTTCATTGGCCAACTCCTCAGGATAGCGGATCTATATAATATAGCCGTGGTGTTCACCAATCAAGTAATAGCGCAACCCGATGTCTTCTTTGGGAACCCACAGAAACCCGCGGGCGGCAACGTGGTTGCACATGGCGCAACGTATAGGCTATGGCTCAGGAAAAGCAAGGAGAATACTAGGATAGCTAAGATATTTGATTCCCCAATGCATCCAGAGAAGGAGGCTCTCTTCAGGATAGCTGAGGAGGGGCTCCTGGACTAATTGTTGGCGAAAAGTATTTCTCAGACCCTGACCCTTTAATCACCCATTCATGGATGAAATAAGTCATCACGTAATTCACAGATTCGTGGAGTCGCTTTTTAAGTTAACTAGTAGGTCTAATCAAGTTTTTTCGCTGGAGTCGCTGATGAATGAGTCGAATCTTGGGGAGGACATCATTAGCAGAATACTTAACTCGCTCAGCGAAGGGATTGAGCACCTTAATACTTGGGTTGGTTCCTACTGGAAATTAACCGTGCCTCGACTCTTCTTGGCGCTGCAGTTGGATCCAAGTGGATTAGGGGAATTAATCGATGGGATTGAGTGGAGGGAATTCGAGGACTTGGTGGGATTCATACTGGATCGATGGGGATACGCGGTGCTGCGAAACGTTAGGCTTAGATTGAGCGGTGAATCAATGGAAATAGATCTTATCTCCGTGAAGGGAAGCGATGTCCTGCTGATTGAGGCAAAGAAGTGGAGGAGGAACGCCATGAAGAGCGTGGCTGAGTCGCATCTAAGGAAGGCTAAGCTGATAAGGGATAATTGGTTAAGCGTAATCCAAAGGCTTGGGCTCCCCATTCATTACGCACGCATATATCCAATCATTGTTTCCTGGAAGAAGGAGGACGCGGAGTTGCCGATCCCAATAATTGATATAGCCATGCTTAATAACTTCATTGGCGACTTGGATTCACTGAGGACTAGCTTGCTTGAATTAGTGGCCTCCGTGAATGGGATTTAACTCCAGGTCGGCAATGCATCTATAATTTAATGTAAATATGAATGAGCAATATCATTTAATGATGTTCTCCAATGATGAGGGGATTTGGGTTGGCTCTGCGGAAAATTTTTAACCGCCTATTATATGGCTCGTTGAGGGTACATGAGTTCCATAGACCCGAGGACCTTCTACGGGAATCCGCCTCAGGGCAAGCCATTCTATGTTAGGTTCGTGGTGCCGCCCGAGTTAGCGGATAAGGCGTATGAGGTGCTCAGTTTAGCTAAGCAGAGCGGCAAAATAAAGAAGGGAAGCAATGAAGCCACTAAAATGATAGAGAGAGGCATGGCTAGGCTAGTTCTAATAGCTGAGGACGTGGATCCGCCGGAAATAGTGGCTCATCTGCCTCTTCTATGTGAGGAGAGGGGAGTGCCCTACATATATGTTCCAAGCAAGGAGAAGCTAGGTAAGTCGGCTGGAATAGAGGCCACGGCAGCGGCTGCGGTTATAATAGAGCCGGGCCAAGCGTCTCAACAATTAGAGGACCTAGTTACTCAATTAAATGATGTTAGGGCCAAGGCTGGATTGAATCCCATACAACCACAGCAGCGCCAGGAGGAGCCTCAACGCAGGCAGAGACGGTGAGGTTAGGTGGCCAGCGAGGAGAAGCTGAGCCCCTATGAGGATGCATCTGCTGCCGTCGTGGTTCAGATACTTGATAGAACCGGAATAGCAGGCGAGGTTAGCACAGTTAGGGTTAAGATCCTTGAGGGCAGGGATAAGGGCAGAGTCATTACTAGGAACATTAAGGGTCCCGTGAGGGTTGGCGACATCCTCATGCTTAGGGAGACCGAGCGCGAAGCGCGTAAGCTATCGGCTAAATAAGGAAAGCAATTCGAAAATAAGCCTCGTTCCATCTGGGGCGAGGATTATCTTTAAACTTAATTTATGCCGAATCCATTAATTCTTGTTTTCGCGCTTAAGGTCCCCCTGATAAAACGAACGACAAATCTCGCCCTTTGGGGCTGAAAGGAGGTCAGTAAGATAGTGCTTTGGTTAATAGGCATTTAATTATGGGCGTTCGGCGAAAATCTTTTAAATTAGTGCGTGGGCTAATGAATGGGGGTATAGTAAGGCATGTCCGATGATGGAACCATTGGAGAAAAGCAGGATAATGTGGAGGACTTACTTTCTTCTCTTCTCGGGAATAATGAGGAAATAACGGAGGAAATAGCCAAGGAGCAAGCAATAGTTAGGATTAGTGCTGAGAAGAGGCGCAGCCATTATGTCACGGTCATCGATATAGATAGCAGCGACATTAGGAAGCTCGAGATAGATGACTTAACTAAGGAATTAAAGCGTAGATTAGCTGCTGGAGGAACCATCAAGGGAAACAAGATAGAGATACAGGGCGATCATAGGTACAAGGTTAGGGAAATACTTAAGGAATTTGGGTTTAAGCCGGAAAACATTTTCGTTAATGAGGATATAATAGTGGTAGAGAGGAAGTGAGTTACCTGGAAAATGAACTAAGTGAAGATTTATCTAGGGTAACTCCTGAAAACGCGGTTCAAATATGCATGAAGATCCTTGACTCATCATCAAGATTACTAGGGCTAGGCATTCAAGTGAGGGATCCACAAAGCGCCTGGGCAGTTATGAGCAAAATAATAGAGCTAAGCAATGAATTCGTGTTGGCCAGGTTCCTGGCGGAGGTTCTGGAGCTAAGCAACATGATTAATGTTAATCCATTGATTAGGGACATGGTTGTACGCGACTTCCTCGTGTGCGCGGAAAAGACTAGAATGATGGTTATCGAGATGGCAAGAAGCGGAAAGAGCTGGATAGAGATAGCGCGTGAACTGGAGGGAATGGTTAATAAGGAGAGACACGAGAAATAAGTCATGAAAGAGGCTCAACTATATGAGGAGCTCAGTAATGGAGTAGTGAAGTGCACGGCCTGTCCACGTAGATGCAGAATATCGCCTGGGCTTTGGGGCGCGTGTGGAATTCGATGGAATATAGGCGGCAAGCTTTACTTAATGAATTATGGTCGAGTAATTGCAGCGCACATAGATCCCATCGAGAAGAAGCCGCTTTACCACTTTAATCCAGGCAGCGCCGTGTTCTCCATAGCGACCACGGGCTGTTCATGGTTCTGTCAGTATTGTCAAAATGCCGATATAAGCCAAAGGCGGAGAGTGGAGGGATTCGAGGTAACGCCGCAATTACTTGTTGATTTAGCTGCCGCTTATGGGGCTCACGGCTTCGCCTACACATATAATGAGCCGACCATATTCATGGAATTCGCCAGGGATGTCGGAATCCTAGCGCATGAGCGGGGCCTCTTCAATTCATTCGTGAGCAATGGATACATGACTGATGAGGCGATAAGCATGGCGGCTCAATTCCTTGACGCGATCACTGTGGATCTAAAGGGGAATGCAAGCGAGAAGTTCCTGAGGAGATACGTGGGGGTACCAAGCCCAGAACCCATATTTGCTGCCCTAAGGGAGTTAAAGAGGAGGGGGATATATGTTGAGGTGACCGATCTAGTGGTGCCCCGTGTTGGGGATGATTTGAGCGACGCGAGGCGCGTTGCGCGTTGGATCGTGGATGAGCTTGGGCCCGAGACCCCTGTTCACTTCCTGCGGTTTCATCCTGATTATAAGATGTTGGATATCCCGCCTACCCCAGTGGAGACGCTGGAGAAGCATGCAGAGGCTGCTAGAGAGGAGGGATTGCTCTATGTCTATATAGGGAATGTTCCGGGTCATGAATTGGAAAACACTCACTGCCCAAGCTGTGGTAGAGTAGTGATAAGGAGGCGAGGCTTCGAGTTGCTTGAGTGGAATATAGAGGATGGCAAATGCAAGTATTGCGGCGCTAAGATTCACTTAAGGGGAGAACTAAAACCTACTTGGAGGGAGGATAGATTCATGCAGGTCCCCATACACTTATTCTCGAATTATACTGAAGTAAAGCTAAGCGATGTTAAGGGGATGCGGCTACCTGGGGAGGAAGCTCCTCAATTATAGCTCATCATGGCCCACTGATCCTCAACTCCTCTAATCTCTTTAGGAATAAGGCATTCCTCCTAACTTGCTCCTCATCAAACGTTAATTCCCCAATCAATTCCCTTGACTTGGAGCAATCATAACTTACCCCCGCATACTTAGCCAGTTGCCGCACGCTGCTCGGTAGCGCCAGCATTGCGAGGAATGAGGGGGTCGGCACCTTGATTACCCGCCTCATGAGGGCGGCGCTCATGATCTCCATGAACCGATATATCGGCACTTGGCCGCATTCCGTTGCATACATGTATAATCCATGCGGCTTCACTCTAATCAATTCCCTCACCATGCGTGCCAGGCTGGCCGCGCTTATGGAGGAAACGCTTAGCCTTACCTTAGGTATTATGCCTAACTTAGCTGCCTTGTACATGAGGAGCCACTCGCCATGGGCGGCGTACTCGCCATAGACCAGGGTCGGCCTGATTATGGCGAATGGAATCCCTCCCTTCATTGCTTCCCCATAAACCACTTTCTCTCCCTCGCACTTAGTGTATTCATACTCATTGCTTGGAGCAGCCCCCTCACAGTGCTTCTCCTCCTCAGTGACGAAGGATCCACGCGGTCCCAGGACGTTTGATGCGCTTATGTGAATTAGCGTGGCTCCAGCCTTCACGGCTGCCCTAGTAATTAGCTTGGGTACCTCTATATGCGTCGCCCTTAAATCGCCGCTTAATGCCCCAATCGCATTCACCACGGCATCTGCGCCATTAATTATGTTTCCTAAGTCGTTCGTTAATGGATCGATCTTAACTAGTTCAGCCTTATTTCTCAATAGTGATGCATACTCGCGCTTTAGTGGGGTTAGGTTCCTGTATGTGACCAGGACCTCGCCCATGCTTGATAACTCAATAGCTAAGTGAGTGGCTATAAAGCCGAGCCCGAATACTATTATTCTCATGAGTAATTACCTTGGGAATTACTAGCCTATTGGATCTGGGGGGTGGCCTTGGCCTTAAAATCATCTGGTGATACTGGTAAGTCGCCTGTGGGCGGTATCTCGCCGCGTTCCCTGAGCACTTGCCTAGTCAATAGCCAGAATATTAGGGCAAGGCTTCCCCTGCCTTTATTATTGCATGGAATCATTAAATCAATGTAGTTCGGGTCATTATCGGTATCCACTAGCCCTATCACCGGTATACCCGTTGCCGCGGCTTCTTTAAGGGATTGGATATCGGTCTTGGGATCCGCGATTATCAGTAGTTCCGCATCCATATAATTATCAAGGGATGGATTAGTGAATGAGCCCGGAATAAATCTGCCGGCCACGACCTTGCAGCCCACGAACTTGCACATCATCTCCATGGGCTTGAATCCATATGGTTTGACCGAGTGGGCCACGATCTTGGATGGGTCATACCTAGTCATCATTTTAGCGGCTATCCTGATCCTCTCATCTATCTTCTTCAAATTAAATATCCTCAATCCATCGGGCCTCACCGAGAATATGAAGCCCCGCTTAATTAGGTAATTATTTGATATCTTAGCGCCAAGCCTAACGCCGGCCGCCATGTACTTCTCAATCGGGACAAGCAGCTCCTCCCCACTCACTTGCTCCTCCTTTTTATCGCTCATTACGCCATGGGTAAATGATTGGTATTTAAATTTTGCCGCCTCAAGCGAAGCATAAAATTAATAAACGGCTAGATCCGCTGGATCCATATGGTAATGCTGGATGTGCTTTCCAATGCATTGATAATGATAAGAAACGCGGAGGCGCGAGGCTACAGTAAAGTAGTTGTGTGGCCCTCATCCAAGTTGGTCGGCAACGTTCTCCGCATCCTCCAGAAGTACGGCTACGTTGGAGAGGTCGAGTTCATAGATGATGGTCGCGGCGGGAAATACGTGGTCAGCCTCCTTGGCCGCATAAACTCCATAGGCCCAGTGAAGCCCCGCTTCTTCATAAATAGCCGCGACATACCGGCATGGGAGGAGAAATACTTGCCGGCCCGGCAAATAGGCCTCCTCTTCCTATCGACATCAAAGGGGGTCCTCTCCCACATAGATGCGAAGGAGGCTGGAGTTGGAGGAACGCTCCTAGCCTACGTCTATTAAAATGATCATTACAAAAGATTGAAAGCCTCGCCCTTAAGGGCGGGTAAGCTTAAAGATCTCTGAAGGCCATTTCCCTTTAATGCCATCCCCGGTCAATTCTCAGAGGATAAAGGGCAGGAGCCGACTTCCCCCGCAATGCCGGGGCATCCGCGAAGACCGGCAACCGGCGCCCATTATGACAACCCCCAAGGCCTCGGGGAACTCTTTAGGGCGGGAGGAGGTCAGTCACATGTTTTCCTCTCATCAGTTATTGGACCTTCATTTATGATAGGGCTCAGATTTTCAATCTATCTCTCAGTAGTCCTGGTACTCGTAGGAGCAATTTTCTCATGCATGAGGGGCAAAAAGTATGTCGTAGAAGCGGATTTGTCAGAAGCCCTCAAATAGCAGAAAACCCCAAGAGCTATCGAAACCACAAAGATTAAGTATCAGGGGTGATACTAAGTATCAGGGGTGATATATGTTATTTTCGACCGAGCCGAAGCACTCGCTAAATGATCTGTTCGATAGGGAGGAGGAGATAAAGAAGTTAAGGAACAGCTTGAACGAGAGGATGATATTGCTCTTAGGGCTTAGGAGGATAGGCAAGTCCAGTTTAGTTCTCTCCACTCTTAACTCCACTGATGCCAACTTCATTTTCGTAGATGTGAGAAAGGTCTTTGACGACGTGTCCAAAAAGGTGCAGGCAGAGAAACTCTATGAGGAGATGTATTTGTCGTTGTTGAAGTTAAGTAAGAGGGAACGTGTAAAGGACATCCTTCTTAGGTTTGGACTCTCCTTGGAATATCCGGTAAAAATTAAATTTTCAATAGACGAAACCAGAAGTAATATCAATAAAATATTTGAGGCCTTGAACGAGCTGGGAAAGGCAGTAGTCGTCTTCGACGAGGCGCAGTACTTAAGGTATTCAACCATAGGGTTGAGACCATTACTATCACACTGTTACGATTACATGAGAGGGATCACCCTAGTTTTCACCGGAAGCGAGGTCGGCTTGTTACACGACTTCCTGGGGATAGACGATCCCAACTCAGAACTTTACGGTCGATATTACACTTCCATAGAGCTTAAGCCCTTTGACAGGGATAAATCCAAGAAGTTCCTGAGGAGGGGTTTCGATGAGCTCCAGGTGAAGGTCGACGAGCTTACGCTGGAGAGGGCGGTCTCAGAACTGGACGGAATAATCGGTTGGCTAGTGTATTTCGGAAAACTGTACCTAGAGAAAGGCAACGACGCGCTTGAGGAGGTCAAGTCCTTGGGAGCCAAGATGGTTAAGAGGGAGCTAGACGAGGCGTTCTCTAGGAGTCCTTACTACGTTTTTATAATGAAAGCCATTGCCACTCTAGGAAAGGCTAGGTGGAAGAACGTACTCAACTATGTGGTAGCTCAGGTAGGAAAAAAGGTCGCCAACGCAACAATATCCAGGGACTTGAGGAACTTGGTGAAGATGGGTTTCGTGGAAAAGGAAGGGAACGAGTACAGGATCGCTGATCCGATTGTGAAATACGCCGTGTTGGAAGAATATTAAATTATATTAACGGGGGTTAAGGGGGCAAAAAGACCCACGAAGGAGGGGATGGACCCCTTATAGAAACGTTTAGATATTTCTTTTTGCCTTCCTAATGCCCAACGTGGGGGTTTAGGTTTAGAGCATGCGCCGATCGACAGATGCCGAGGGCGTTAAAGGCCCAATTGCAGTTGGCGTGAGAAGCGTGCAACGCCCTTCATTGGGCAAGGCGGGGCAAGGAAGCGGGAAGCCCCATTAGGGCGGGGTAGTTCACAAAGGTGTTAGGGGTTTGGGGGAAGTAGCAAACCTCCGACCTTCAGGGAGGAGATACACGGACTTTCTCCAATGTTTAAATAACTTTTGCACCAATAATGTATGTGCTTTCGGCATATAAGTTCAAGCCCTACCCAGATGAGGAATAGGAGAAAACCCTCAATAGTCAGCTCAAAGTATGCAAAGAGCTCTATAACAGAGCTTACCACGAAAGGTTTGAAATTTGAATATTATTGATACGTTCACAGATTCTCCATTTACAGTAAATGTTCCTGATGAAGGAACTGGTACATAACTCTTGATCACTGTTGCTATTCTATATGAGTATGTTCCATTTGGCTCACTGAATGTTATCGTATTTGTTGTTGAAGATTTAGTAGTTCCATTTAGTGTTACTGACCATTGTGTCCCTGTTGGGAGACCTGTTTCTGTGAATCTTATTGTATAGTTCCGATAGGGCGTTGCATTAATAAAAATATTATAGATACCCATCGGCTTCACGTCAATAACTATAGTTTTTGCAACCCCATTAAGCAGATAAGAGAGGGTGTAATTTCCAGGTTTCAAAAATACTCTAAAGTGACCTTCATATATGTTGATGGGTTGTCCATTAATCGTTATGTTCAAATCATTAAAGTTAGTATATCCATTTATGGTTCCTGGTAGACTGTCAATTGAAAAATTAGGATAAACTAGGACTCCTTCGCCATACGTAGAAATATAAAGGTTACCATTGTTAAATGAAACACTTGTGACCTCTCCGCTTCTTAGATTATAGTTAATAGGAACCCAGCTTCTTCCTTGGTCTAAGGATATTAATATCCCGCTGTTCACGGTTGCGGCTATCAAAGGATAGCCTGTGATATTGAGCCAGTACACTTCGATGGGGATGCCGAAAAGTCCTCCTTCAGAATTACTAAAGGATCCATTGAGAACACTAAAAGATTTTCCGTAATCATCTGAGATATAAAGGGATCCAGGCGAAAACATACCTGTCGCAGCCACTACCACGCTTTTGTTAGCCGGATCCACAGCAAACGAAGTGACGTAGCCACTTATCCCCGATGACCTTAGCCACGTCCCGTTCAGGTTGTAATATGCTCCATTGGTGGTTCCCACCAAAAACATGTTCTGCCCCGTCATCGTTACCGTAGTAACGTCGGCAGGAGAATTAGTCCACAAATCCCACATCTTCCCGTATTTCGTCCCATTATATACGCCTTGTACGTATCCAAAAAATACGTTTGAGTTGTTATAGGGATCTATGAATAGCGCGTTCGGGGAAAGCAAATAAGACGGAGTACCTGGAACAACGCTTTGAAATTCCAGACCACCGTCATCAGAAACAGAAAGCCCGCCCGACCAACCATACGCATATAACCAGGAGGCATTTGCCGGGTTAACTGCTATATCTGTACCCTCCCCGCCTATTGGTATGGGCTGAGTATTACCGCCGAACCAAGATTTTCCGCCGTCAATTGATATGAAAGCGCTGTAATCCTGCATGCCCACCGCTATTACACTTCCGTTGCCTCCTACGCTTACAGAGTATGTTAAGGTATCAGAGAGATCCCCGCTTATCGGTTTCCAATTCAACCCGAAGTCATTGGACTGGTATACTCCCTGATCAGACCCCAGAACAATCATGCTGCCATTTCCTGAATAAACAGCCAAGCCCATGTTATCCGTTGCAGGCATACCTTCATTGAAGCTCTTTCCTCCATTAAATGAATAGAAAAACTCTGCCGGTCCGTAAGCCCACAAGACGCTTTCGTTCTTTGGATCAAAAACTACATCCTTAACGGGTACCAGGCTCGAATTAGTTATAGTTATACCGCCATCTTCTGAAAAAAGCGTGTACTTATCTCCGGCGTAACTCAAATACACCACAGAGGAATTAAACGGCGAGGCCGATATGAACACAGGATAATTCCCGATAAATGTATGGAGAGTTTCCCATGTCGCGCCGAGGTCGTTCGACTTAATCATATATATGTAACTCTCTCCGATACCCGGTGCCCCCGGTCCCCACACCAAGGCATATATATCACTGCCCGAGATCGAAATTGGCCCAACCGGATATTGTGAATTATAAACTATACTCCATGTCAGGCCATCGTCATCGCTTTCTATAACTCCTACGTTACTCCCCGCAAATATCTTCTGTCCGCTCAGTTTGAAATTGTTGACACCTTTTATGTTGGACACTTTATACCACCAAAGGCCTCCATCATCAGTTCTATAAATTCCATTGTTCGTAAAGGAGACCAATAGTACGTTGGGGTTATTTGGATCCATATAAAATCCGCAAATAGGGCCGTACGGAAGCCCGAAATCTCTCGGAAGCCAATTCCCACCATCGTTGTAGGTTTCATAGACCCCTCCATCCCCGATTGGGCCCATTATACCATCCTCTGCCGTCCCAGAAGCTATGTATATTATGTCGGGATTATTTGGATCTATTTGAATAAGACCTATGTGCCCTGAAGCGTTGAGGTATATTGTGTTTTGAGAATTAAACGGATTTGGAAAGAACGCGGGCCCTACTTGAATCCACGGGTACTGCTCACCTTCGCCGTGATATTTGTACGCCGGCATTAAATCTATGTTTATATGGTACGTACCTGCAGTAACTGTGTAGTTGCTGAAGTACCACCTATAATAGGGGTTCTCAGCCAGTATCGAATAAGTTCCAGGCTTAACATCATTTAACTCTAAATAGCCACTCGAATTTACCTGCATATATTGGCCATTAACTATTACGGAAGAAAGATAAGCCGGAGTTACCTTTATGATCAAATCGATTATTGAACCTGATGTTCTTTCATTATTGCTTTCCAACCAACTCGGTATCACCGTTCCGTTTGCGTAGAAGAACTCCACGTTGCCCAGGTTAGGGGCTTCATATTTTAAGTATGCAGAGGAGTTTACGAGGATGAGCTGCTGATACTCATTCGGGGTCGGAACCGGTTGATCATTTGTAATTTGTATCGGAACATAATAAATTATACCGCTGGGTACTTTTACATTTGGGTCTGAACCTGCGGGATAAACATGGTTGGATACATTAAATGAAGGCATAACGCCGTTTGGTGGCATGTTTAAAACAGCAGCCCACTGAACTGATATAGGAGAATATACACCATCAAAGCCCACATGTGCTGGGTACTGCGGATAATCAGTTTTTATAGCTCCACTAAATTTTCCATTTAAGAACTGAATAGAAGAAGTTTTATTCAGTATTTCGACTAAATATGTTCCTGGAACGCCCTCCTTATTTATAAAATAACCGTATGGGGAGCCGCAACCGTTGGCCTCTCCCGACGCGTTCCACTGATCTGGATATGTATTTCCGCAGGCTAACCTTATGAATGCGCCGGCCCATCCTCCGCCGTTGTTCACGGGCTCGGCTATGTTGAAGTATCCAACATCATCCACGTCGCCTATGGAATTTATCCCGGCCATAAATGCTGTACCGGGACCGTATGTAGAGTCAGTTACTACATATCCCGGCCCATTAAAGCCAACGCTGAGCCCATCATCCACAGAATAGCTGCCCTTTGGCACGTTAACGACCCACCCGTTTAAACTGGTGAAGTTTGTGTAGTACAAAAACACGTTTTTGCCATTATCATATTCTCCATATTTGCTGCTCAGTTGCGGCGCTTCCCCCACTGTAACTCCGTTGAACAGGTTCGTTTTATTTGACGCGAAGCCCATGTATATTGTTATTTTTGAATTAGCGCTTATCTTCGAGAGCTTAAGCCAATAGCTGGTTAGAATTGAAAAATTAGTGTAGTTCTCATTAGGGGTTGAAGGCGTTTGGCCAATCGTCGGCTGTGGCGCGTTAATGATGGAGGGCGTCTCATTTCCGTAGTACCATGATACAAAGTCCTGCCCCGCCTCTATCCTGTAATTAGGGTTATAAACGGGGCTTTCCTGAACGTAATCCGTGGCATATACCCATGGAAAATAGGTTTCATTCACTATTGAATATGGGATCCATACGATCATCTCGCTTCCATTAACATATATATAAGAATTCGACTTGGGAAAACTCGTGAAAATACCTGAGGTAGAAACTTCAGATATACCATAATCGTTCCAGAAACTATACTGAAATGTCACAGGATTTATGCTAAATTGCGAAGCGTATCCTAATTGGTTAACAGGCGCGACGGTCCAGCCCTTGGAAGTGAGGTTCTGGAACAATATCTGATTCCACTGAACCAAGTAATTTATGGAAGTGATCGGAATCTCGCCGTAAACTTGCCTGTAAAATTCCAGATATTCCCCATCCCTTACCACGGCTCCGTATCTAAGGTTCGAGTAGCCAACCGTGTCGGTTTTAGGTATCTCTGATCCATAAATCATCTTCCCATAGCTGTAAGGAACCGCGAAGTAATTGTAATAGGTATTATTTTGCCCTGTCAAAGTTATCAGGTAATCCCCAGGGGCTAAATTCCCTATATTTACTGAGTATGAGAAACTCCCTTCGGCATCCGTGTGAATGATGAGGGCCTCATTCGAGTAATGCAGGTGATACGTGGCATTTCCACGTAATCCCCGCCCGATGAAAGTGGTGCTCTCGTTATCAAAGACGATGTTAGGAGCCGCATATATGTAAAATTGCTGTAAAGGCGGCGCGGAGTATGTCACCGACTTATAAGTTTTTGGAATTAGATTTGAAATATCTGTGAACGAATAATTACTATTTATGAGCCCCAGCAATCCCCCCGAATAATTGTAGAATTGAGTTACGACGGAGCCGCCAACTAGGATGTCCGAGCCGTTTGAGCAGGACGCCAGCACCTCAGAGCCATCCACGCTCCATCCATTTGGTGCATACACATTTTTCACTATCTTCGAGGAACTTGGATTGAATATGGAATTAAAGGAACCGTTAATTGCCCATCCGCCTACGAATAGATTGCCGTTGAATGCATTTATCGTATTGACCTCGATATCATCTGCAACGAAGCTCTGGCTTAAATTTTCGACGTCGCCATCCAGGCCTATTTTTAAAAATGCGCCGCCTATCGTGGAGGAACCCCCCGCGTAAAAGCTGCCATTATAGTACGTGGATGAGGACAGCGACTCTATTTGGCCGGGTAAATCTACATTCAATGAGGAATTATTGGATGCGTTGTAGATAATTGCGAACGAAGAATAATTGCCATATATGCCCGCAATGAATAGATCCTCGCCGTTGGAGGAAAGCGTGAGGACCATGGATGATTGGGCAGGAAGGAGATATGTTAGATTTTTAACGCTTCCATCTGTAACATTGTAGGCAAAAAGGAAGGCGCTTTTCGGGCTTGCCTGATAATATCCACCTAGGTAAAGCTCATTTCCAACAATTAACGAGGCATACACGTACGGGCCCGTAGCGAAGGACGGAAATGAAGAGGATAATGATGATACGCCCATATCTCTCAGGTCGAGGACCGCAACGGGGATCTCATTCCCGGATGGAATGCCCGCTATATAGAAGCTGTTATTCATATATGAGATCGTCGTAACAGCTCTGAATTCGCTGGGCAATATCCCCGAGATAACTCTAAGTCCACCTGAACTCCCGTTGAGCAATAGAAGCAGTGGGAAGCTGGACGTGTTCTCGCCGCCTATTAAAAAAACACCGTCTCCGTAACTAATCGAATTTATTTGTAAACCGCTTGCAGCTGATGTAACTGTTATTTGGGCATTGGCTTGAACTGGGTTGTTTAGAGGCGAATAAGAGGTCATAGACATCATCGTCGTGGATGCTGCCTGGGCGTTTGTTGAATGCGTTTCCAGTAAGTGCCCAGTATAGTCATCAGATGCAATGTGGCCTGAGTTTATAGAACCGTAAGCCATAACTGTAAATCCAGAGACCAAGAACAATAGGACAACTGAAACGGCAAATGCACGTATTACAATATTTGGTTTAGACATTTATTTTTCAATAATTAATTTTTAATTCATCTATTTATACTTTTGGGGCTGTCAATACTCCCGTAATAATGCTTCACCCTTCTAAGGTTTTGTCGGCTGTGGGACAGAATCCCTGCCTACCTGTTAAGGTTAAACAAATTATGCCACAGGCCTGCGCAGAACAGAGCGCTATCAATCCTATCTTCACTCCTCTGCGCTATTCCCCAACCAAACAGCTTCTTGTCCGCAAAGCAGGCTTCTGAATTGCTCCTCTGACGGTACTGCTCGAGATATTCCATTATTCTGGACAAACTCCTTCATTGTGTCCTTCCACTTCTGTGATCCGTTTAGCGTTGCATCTTTCTTTGGTATTATAGACATAAGTTTGCATGACTTATATCATAGATGAGTTCATAAAATATACATAATATCATGAATTAAATACTAACCTATGATAATGCAGACTGTTAATATAAATTCTTAATAACAATTTTGTCCCACAGCCATACTGAGCAAAAAATTTATAAATTAGAAAAAGAAAAAATATAATGAATATTTTTGGTGAAATATAATGAATATTTTTGGTGTTTTATATCAACTGAAGGAAAGCAGCTCTAAAATTTCCGACGTTAAAAAATTTCGCGCGCTTTCCATTCTTTTCTTAATTTTGATTTTTGCTTTTGCCCAGCCGCTTGTTGTGCTTGTCCTGCCAGCGCATGCCACCAGTTCAGCGTCAAGCACCGGAAACCAGAACTATCCTCAATTTGTTCTGACATTTACGGAAAGTGGCCTGCCTAACGCCACGGTATGGTATGTCACTTTAAACGGCACCATAACAAACCTTTTGAACAGCACCCTGGGGAGTAGCTCAATAGGAAATTCCAACTTCACAAATATAACACCTCCTGCCATAAATCAAACGTTGCCAAATTTGTCATCATATTTCTCCAAATTGAGCAGCACATCAGGCTCCATTTCGTTTACGATTCCAGAGGGGACATACAACTACACCATTGGCAGCGTGCCCGGCTACTCAGTTAACCCATCGAGCGGTTCCATTACACTTGACAGAAATGTGACCGTTAATGTGAAGTTCACCAACCTTAACATGAGCAATTTGGACAAGTTCAATGTAACGTTTATTGAATCGGGTCTGCCCATAGGATTGTCACAAATTTCACCTAAAATAACATGGAGCGTTTCCCTGAACAACATAACGCTTACGACTAACGGTTCGACTCTTACCTTTTTAAATGTGAAAGCCGGCAACTACAGCTGGGTTGCTCATATAGTAAACGTCACGGGTGCATATTACACTCCTCATCCATTGTCAGGCAAAATTTTTGTGCCAATTCAATCTCATGTAATAATCAATTACACTGGATATGCTGAGGTAAATATAGAGCCAGATAACAGCCTGTTCGGTAACGTTAAACCTTCAGGTACGCACTGGTACAGGATAGGATCTACTGTAAACCTAACCGCTGTGCCCAGTTATGAATGCACGTTCTTTGACTGGGTATTTACGATGGGGGGTTTCGGTAATATTGATTCACCAAACACGACTATGTTCGTGGAAGGACCAAGCAACGTTACGGCAGAATTTGCAACGGCAGTCATCATCAGGGAAACGGGAATCCCCATACCATCGCATACCCCATATGTATGGGGAATTACGGTTACTCCCCTATCACCGCTTGCCCAAGCAGCTTATTATGGTAGCGAGTTGTTTTTAGGATTGAACGAGAGCGGCATGTTCGGGTGGGGGACTTCCAGTTCCCCGAGTTCCACGCCCATCTGGGCTACGAACAGCTCGGACATAATACTGTATCTAACCAACGGCACCTATAGAATTACGGCACTACCGGGATACAATCAGGTGAAACCGATTCACTATAGCCCAACTGCTATCAACAGAACCATAACCGTTAACGCGCAGATGCTGACATTTGACATTGGTTATGTTAAAGGGGTACCAGTCAATTTCACGGAAACAGGTCTGCCAAAGGGCACACCCTGGGCAGTTGAAATAAACGGCACATCATATTATAATTTTATTAGTTTTATTGCCGGCTACAGTAATCCTCCCGTATACTTGCCACCTTATATTTCAATGACTTTCAGCGTTCAACCGATAACAGGCTACAGCATAAGCCCAGAAGCAGGGGTCATGTCATTCAACGGGCCATCTAATTTTACTGTCAGTTTTTCGCCGGTCAAGCCTACGGGCATGATTTATTCTCAGTATTCCGGTTACTTTTACTCGGGGCTTCAAGTTTTAAATGTTTTTGGGTTTAACGGTAGCTGGGGTTCAGCGGTTCCTGTTTCTGTCAGTTCAAACATTGGTCCTTTCAACCCGCCCAATGGACTCGTAAGGTACTGGACATCGCCGCAGGTTAACATGGGAAATTTCAACTCTGACCTCCTTGTTGTGCGTGCAACGTACCCCAACGGAGAGACTATTAACTACACATATCATATTAGTGTGATACATTCACCTTCATGGCTAATCGCGTTTGCTAACTCGCCCTATGTTTCCATGTCCGTTTCCCCGCCAGAACGGGAGTGGGGAAACAATTATACACTGACCTTTAACACCGGTCTTTCCACAGGCACTCTGTTGGCTGTTAACGCGAACCTGAACATAATCAGCGGCGATTATGCTTTCCTGCCTTCAGTACCGCTCACACTCACGCTTACGTCATCTGGGAATATGTCGCTTTCAACTTCAATAAACCCCAACTCAGTTAACATTAAACTTGATTCAGTAACGCTGACAGTAGGTGGCTCCGTATCCCTTTCAGGCAGTTTCGAGTTTTCCCAGAACACAATTGTCTGGAAGAGCGCAAGCGTTGACCTGGCATTTAATACGCAGGCGTCAACTAACGTGCTAA
>Ga0080003_1000459_pt1 | contig 27391 bp, 24 predicted proteins | sample JossMetagenome_FD_69206 | JGI IMG/M metagenome (GOLD analysis project Ga0080003, IMG submission 69206) | Hot spring microbial communities from Joseph's Coat, Yellowstone National Park, USA - JC2_E (SPADES assembly) (version 2) | ecosystem: Environmental > Aquatic > Thermal springs > Hot (42-90C)...
GTAATAACAAACGTAGGTTATGTTTTATGTTCCATATGCCATTAAACAGCCCCCTGCTAAACTGTTTCTTCAGTGATGGGTATGTAGACGGTACCTCACAGGCAACATACTCATCAATGAGACCCACCCTATAGCCCATTGCCCTTAACTTAATGCTCAGGTCAAGGTCCTCACCAGTACACCTACAAAAACCATTTACCGCATTGAGAACCTTTCTCCAAATAACAATATTATTACCACTAATCGCAGGAAAACCATTGCTCAAAAACCTACCCCTAATGAACACCTCATTATACACGTCATACATGAACTTCATAAGTCTCGAGAAGGCATTATCGACTGTGTAATAACCCCTCCAAACAGCCGTGACTGCATCATACCCCATCATTAATTTATTAACGGCACTTAGCAGGTAATTACTTGGTGTTATTGTATCGACATCGAATATCGCTATTACATCACCCTTAGCATACCTAAGCCCGTAATTAAGCGCACCACCTTTATACCCTGAATTATCGGTTCTATGGATCACCTTAACATTAATACCGAGCCTATGTGATAGATTGTTCAGTATATTGATAATGCTGTTTACGTAATACTCAGGATCATCACTTATATATATCACCTCAAGCAAATCCTTTGGGTAACTGAGTCTAGCTATGTTTTGTAGGCTTCTTTCTATCGTTAATGTACTTTCACCCTTTATGGGAATTAATATTGTTACGAAGGGTAACCTACTCGTTAAAGCCTTATTGCGTTGATCAACGGCACTCTTCACCTCCCTTAGGTATCCCAGGCTTTTTATGCCGTACTTAGTAAGGACTATTATTTGAAGTAGGCTTAGTATCAGCATTGCTATGGTTATAATGTACGTAATTAGCAATACAGCTTGGGAGATGGGTGTTAGGGGTCTTGTTATTAGTCCCCAGGGGTATTGGTTCATTATGTACTGCTGAATTAATTGCTTAGTTAGTTCCCTAACCTCAATACTTATTGGCTCATTCACGCTCATTCGGTAATGCCTAACCCACCGCGCTTAGTCCTTATTTGGTTTTCTCTCCCTCTCAATCAGTTCCTGAAGCCTCAATAAGGCATGGTCATAATCCATGGAAAGCACCAACAACTCAGAGTCGCCATACTTAGTTATTAATTCATGGTTCAGCAAATCAATTATACAATCCTTAATGGGCTTCCCTGTTACGAATGAGTATATGGCTATGACCCTTTTAGCCTGGGCTGAGATGTCCATATCGAGCATGTCGCGATAGAGCTCCGACATTTTCTCGATCATTCTCACGACATCATCAAGCCCTAGAGAATCCCTTATTCTAATTTTAGAACCCTCAATCTCAGCGTTTATTCCCATAATATGCATAGCATCGATTACTATATCTATCGGCATTGCAGCCTTCAACCTAGCCTTGTTTAGTATTAGCGATATGTCGTATGTTCGAACACCATACCTACCCCTCATCATCCTAACATCATTGTATATCCTCCTGATTTCTACGGCATAAAGCTCAACCTCATGGGGCTCGCCCTGTATGGAAACGTGAACCCTGATGCCACCACTAACATCGTATTTAATGAGTAATTCCTTGCTCTTAATCCTGCTCGTAACAATCTCCATGAATGTCAACGCCTCATTTGTATTGTTGAACGTGAACATCAACTCCCTACGCACAATTAATCATTGCATCAGATAAAATTGGCTTAATAAGCTTAGCCAACCCTAGCCCTGTTTAGCATTGGGTGTTTCGTTTCTTGGCAGCACCGAGACAATAACGTGGTGAGGCATGCTGTACGCCTTAGCTATCTCACTTTCTATCTCAGTTGCAACATTGTGCGCAGTAACAACATCAATGCCCGGTGGTAGATAAACCAGTACCCTTATCACATCAACACCGTGCACATTAATCACTTGCACATCACCTACATAACCACCATACTTGGAACTAACGGCATTAGCCAAATCCTTAATTTCGTTGACGTTGATCACGCTCTTATTAGGCTCCACATGAACCCAAACCCTTGCATTGGGAACCACACCCTTGATGCTGCTCTCTATCTTCTTGATAGCACGATCAACATCCTCCAATTTGGCATCGCCTTTTATCACAGCATGCATACTAACCACAACACCACTTGGCGAATTAACTATATTGAGTTCATGAACATTCACTAAGACTGGGTCCTCAACTCCCGCAAGTGCCTTCTCAATTCTTTCACGAAGCATTGGTTCGATATGAACCATCACCATGGATGAACCAACATCACGCTTAATGACGGACTCAACATTATCGGCTATCTTATGGGCGTCGGACACGTCTAAATGGTCTGAAACGCCTATCGTAATCTCTATATGGGCCATGGACCCCACCCTCCTCGCCTTAACATCCTTAACCGCCAACACGCCAGGTACGGACATGGCAGCAGTCGTAGCCCTTCTTGCTAGGTCTTCGGACGTCCTATCCATAAGCTCGTCTATCGAGGTCCTTATTAATCGAACACCAATTATTGAGAAGTAGATGACTATGCCGAATGCGAGTAGGGAATCGAGAACTGTGCCCCATATATTAAATAGCCCTGGGCTCAATAAATCCATTAACTTACCCACAATTATTAGAGCAATAACCGATGCTGATATTGCCACATCACTCATGAAGTGGTAGGAATCAGCTTCAAGGGCCCTACTATTCCACTTAATGGCAGCATTCTTCAGCGCCCTTGACCTATTTAGGTCTATTATTATGGCTATTACCATGACCACGGCAGCCACAGGGTCTGGACTGAATGGAACTCTCATTATTAAACGCTCAGCGCTCTCATAACCAATGAGTATGCCAGTAACTATTATGAATAATGAACCAAACAAGCCGCCAATACTCTCAGCCTTACCATGACCGTAAGGATGCTCCTTATCGGGCGGCTTAGATCCCACACCCACAGCCACAAGGGTTATTGTTGTTACTAGGATATCTAATGTTGTGTGCATGGTTTCGGCAAGCACAGCCAAAGAACCCGTTAATAGCCAAGCCACCGCGTTCATTATTGTTATGGATACAGATGCGAGTAGGGATAGGAACGCTATCCTAGTCTTCTCATTCCTCATTATCGATGAAACACCTCCCATTTCTTCTAACTTTACTTCGCTGGGGTCATTAATTAGTCTATGGGTTTTCATAATTTCCGATATCAAAATTGATATTGAATTTTTAAATCTTACGCTATCCAAGACGCGAAGGGTTTATTAATCCCGCACTTTAGGGTTACCCTAATGATATCGGCACGAAATGGTCTATCAACAATGATTAACATGGCAATTATGGGAGTGGCACTTACGATACTGGGGCTCGGGATATTTAACATAAACTTCCTACTACACCCACCAAGTCAACTAACGGTTGATGAGATATTGATAGTATCTCTATTCCTAGGCATGCTTCATGGCATAACACCTGACGAACACACATGGCCCATAACCTTCAGTTATGCAGTTGGTGAGTACAGCACCAGGGGTGGTATGAAGGCAGGCTTCCTATTCTCACTCGGTTTCACAATACAGAGGGCACTCTTGACGACACTCGGCTTCATAGGCTTGGCGTACTTCTACATGAAGTATAATTTAGACGGTCCTGTGTACTTCATAGTTGGTTTAGTAATGGCGATAGCTGGTTCGTACATACTAAGGGGTAAGTACATACACATACCATTTGATGTATTACTTGGTGGGCATCAACACCACACCAACGAGGCAAGGAGAATACCACTTCATGAGGCGCATCCAAGGGAAGTGCCGATAAAGATGACGATAGTTCATGGCTTAATAGCAGGGTTTGGGTTTGGGGCATATGCGTCAATAATAACATTCGTACTAGCACCACAAATGCCAAGCATTTGGTATGCACCGTTACCTGGACTAATGTTTGGTATTGGTACCATGATAATGCAGATAATACTTGGTGCAGTGTTTGGTGGTTTGTTAAGGGCTAAGAAGCTCGGCGAGGAGGAGATTAAGTATGTTGGTAGGAAGACGGCAGGTATTACGTTGTACTACGGAGGAATCGCGTTCGCACTAGTTGGGCTCCTAATAATCTTTCTACCACAAATAGATGCTTGGGCAATAGGTACGGGAATACCGATACCAAACCTGAACGCAGTTGATATTGGTTTCTTGCTCGTGATATCGGTCGTAGGCATAATAGGGCTCTATGGGATAATAAAGTCCTATAGGGAGGCCGTAAAATTACATGCCATGAATTCAAAATGAGGTAGTTTTAACCTATTAATCCATCCCGGAGGTTTAAAACTAAGCCTTGGATTCGGTCTTTATTAGTGCCAGAGCCTGAACAACCCTCTTAATTAATTCTAAATCAGACTTTATCCTCGTATAAACATCCTCAGGAACCTCACCCTTAGCTTTGTCCTCCTCGAGCTCCTTTATCATACCATCTACCTGGTCTGTGGTTAAGGTTGTGACATCCATAGATCTAAACCAATGTTCCTTAATGCCCTTATCTATCTCATCAACCTTCGACCTAGCCTCCTCATACATGTTCGACAACTTGGTTAGCGTATCTGTCAGTTCCGCGGATGTCTTTGAGTACTCCTCATCATCAATTAGCCCTAGCTCCTTCCTAACCTTAAGCATGTCTAGCTCCTCGCGTATTGAGTCTATGCTTGCCCTGAGTTCATTAATCCTAAGCATAAGTAGTACGTTGTCGGCGTCCCAATTCCTCTTTACGTTACTTACCGCCGACTTATAGTCAGACCACATGTTATTTAGGCGTTTAACCTGCTCGACATAACTATCATAAACCCTATTAATTTGCTTTAGTAATTCCTCATATATCTTCAGCATCTCGTCACTCATGATATCACCCCCTCAATCTCCGCCTTGAGCTTCTCGTAAACCTCCTTACTTATTTTACCATCCCTATACATCTCCTCTAGCTTGGCCAGGGATAGCTTGAGCTTGCTCACCTCAGGCGTTACGGTGGTTAGTAGTAGTCTCCTGTAGTGTTGATTTATTGTGTTTTCTATCTCTTGATATCTTGCGTTCAACTCCTTAAGCTTATTATCAACCTTATCAAACCTCTTCTGAATACTATCCTTAAGCTTATTGTACGTGTCATCATCTATCAAACCCATACTCCTCCTAAGCTCTACTTCCTTAAGGTCATCACCGTACTTATTGCGTATCCTCTCAAGAATCATAATGTACCTCCTTAACTTAGCCTTCTCAGTGTCCCAATTCTGTCTTGTGGATTGAACCGAACTCTCATAATCCTTCCACTTATTATTAAGTGCCTTAGCATCACCCTCAAACTTAGTTATTATGGATTCACCGCTCCTTATCAACTCATCCTCAGCCTCCAATGTTGTTTCGGCACGTGTAGTAACCACAGTGGTGGTTGCTGTCGCGGTCACGGCTTGCTGGGTTTGCTGTTGTTGTAGTGGCTGAATGGTCTGTGCAGGCTTGGTCTCAGCCTTAGCCTGGGCACCCTTACCTTTCATGTACTGAACGTATATTGGGCATTCATAATAATCACCAAAGCAGTACCATTGGAATGGATTAATTGATCGCTGCGCATATGTGCATAAGTATCCACTGGCTGTTCTTTCAAGACCTGGACAGACAGCCCTTGCCATTGTTACTTAGTCCTGTATTTCATTACTTATATATGTTGCGTTCATTGATGCATGGGCAATTATCAAAGCAACGCTGAAACGTAATCACTATGTACCCCAAGATCCACGTAGTAACCACTATCATCCACATAAACCATAACCCTCCTTCCGAGAGCCACCAACCTCTCTATATACCTATTCATATCCAGCCTCTCCTTACCCAACCACTTGATCGTGAACCCCCTCATTACGTAGATACCAGTGACTATCGGCAATGTTATCGCTGGCTTTTCACGCCAACCCCTAAACTCACCGTTCGGCCCAATATCGAGAACGCCATACCTAGCCGTTAATTTATACCTCACAGAAACTATCGTAACATCAGCACCACTGGATCTATGCAACTCCAATGCCTTAGGAAGGGATATATTTGTTAATACGTCGCCGTTAATGACCACCACATCATCTCCATCATTAACGTAATCCCTAACATACCATAATTGACCAGCCGTGCCCAATAATTGATCCGCAACCACAAATTTAACATCACGAAGTACATTACTGAGGAATGAAACCACCTTGTCAGCCATGTACGCTGTTACCACAATGACATCATCATACCTCAACCCCTGATACTTAAGCCAATCCAGTATTCGCTCTATTATTAAGCCATTGCGCAACGGTAAGTAGGGCTTGGGAACGAGGTATGTGAGCGGCCTTAATCTCTCCCCAAGACCTGCCGTCAATATCACAGCCTTAACTCCATTAGCGCCAGCAACAGTCACAATTAATGGTGATAAGCCTGGGTTTATTAGGAATTGGGGGAATGCTCAATGGGCATGCGAATCAATCATGGTAGCATGTTAATACCTTGCATGACAATTGCTGAAGATATTGATGAAACTCACTAAGTTAGAATTGATGTTTATTAGGAATAAAGGGATTTAAGGAGGCATGATACCATTGGATATAATGAATGCAGTGGGTAATAAAGAGGTTCTTATTGATGATGTGGAGAAAGCCGTGGATGGTTCCTTGTACCTTTACATACCCTTTATACAGGTATATGGTGCATATTTACTATCGAGAGGTATTGAAGGTATTGGTGAGTATTACGGCAACCTAGAATTAATGAACGATGCAAGGTTCTTATATAGGTTTGGTTTCCAGGGCTTGTTTATTGTATACATAGTTGTAGCGGCTATCTATGCCATAATTAACTTAGTACGATTACCACAGGTCCTGCTTAATTATTACCAAGTTTCGGGAATTATTTGGTTAATTTGGTTAATGCTCTTTGGGTATGGCATGAGAAGGGCTACGAGGGATCTTTATAGGTTAACTAATATTGTGAGTTTTGATATTGCGGAGGATGAGTGGAAGTGGACTGTTTATTTGCCTATAATAGGATGGTTAGCCTATTTATTTGCAGCATATAATACATATAAAGGTTTTAAGGAGATGTTGTATTCCTTGAGTAAGTATAGTTTTATCTATGATAAGTTTACATATAGTCCTTAAGCCCTAACTTCTTAAGGTGCTTATTTATTACGGAAGCCTGTTTATCGAGTTGCTTTGCCTCCTTAACAATATCCCTCTCCTTAATCTCCATGTTCCTTAAGTCGAGCAGGCACCTACCGTCAGACGCCATCACGTGCGCATCACAAACCGCGTATTGACACTTGTAACCAATGCATGCACCGCCAAACAACGTGCATTGGGTAACGACCTTATTGCCCTGCCTAACTATCTTTAGGGCCTTCTTTGCGCATCTGAAGTATTGGAAGCTGCACCAGGTACCGTCGCAGTACTTAACATTTACCTGAACATTAGCCCTGGACACGTGAATCCCCTAACTCCTAAATAACCTAGTACACTCATCATATATAAGTTTTTTCCATTGCATTAGTTAATTATTTCAACCTACCCAGAACCTCCCTAGCAAGTTTTGCATAGCCTAGGGATTCGAGGAAATCGATGACCTCACCAATCTTAGGCGATGACCTAGCACCTCTCCTGGTTACCTTGAGCGATGCTGCTGCGTTTGCGAAGACCAACTTATCTATTGGGTCTAGGTCCAGTATAGTGGCTGTGACGTAAGCCGCCGCGAATGTGTCACCGGCGCCCGTGGTATCCACGGGAGATACCCTAAAGGCATCAGAGTACTTAACCTCGCCGTCCCTAAAGAGTAATGCGCCGCGTGCTCCCAACGTAACAACCAACTCCTTAACCCTAACCCTACTCACTATATTCTCGGCAGCCCTAACGAAATTCTCTGAATGACCTAGCTCCCTAGCCTCGAAACTGTTCATAAACCATATATCAACACCATCAACAACATCCTTAACAATATCAAGGCCCTTCCGTGCAAGCGGTGTTCCACCATCAACAGAGACCATTAAACTCATCGACTTGGCAATACGCTTAGCAACCTCAATAATCTCGGTTCTACCGAGTGCTATATGCACGTGCGATACCCCATCAATGACATCCTTGGTAACGTCATCGGACGTAAGCCCTAGGTTGGCACCAGTATACCTAATCATTCTCTTTGACCCATCGAGACCAACAATCACTATTACGGTACCCGTTCTCTCATGACTTACGCGTTTAATGAACCGTGTATCGACACCCTCAGACTCCATCTCCCTAATGAGCATTTCGCCAAATTGATCATTACCAACAGACCCAAGGAACCTAGAACCAAGCCCAAGCCTCGCTATGGCCACTGAGAAGTTGGCGGCAGAGCCACCACCGCCCATGTATGTTTCATAGGCGTCGATAGACTCATCAGGCCTTGGTATACTGTCCGTCTTTATGTAAATGTCGAGGTTCAAGTTGCCTATTGATAGTACTACGGCTCTATTATTCACGCGTAGCTTTATTAATCGGGTTTATTAATTTTTGACTGTGGGTAGTCCTGACATTGACGTAAAGAAATTGCTTGAGTTGAGGGATAAGCTTGAGGGTAGGATTAAGGAGCTCCAGGATGAGCTTAACCTCCTCAATGAGATTAGGGAAGTCCTTGATGATGTAATTAAGTCACAATCAATAGTGCCAGCCACGGAGTTGGTGGCTAAGCCGCAGGACTTGGGTAGGCTTGTTGAGACTAGAGAAATTAGGTCTAGGGTTGGTAATGAGTTGTTGGGTACCGTCGAGATTTACGAGGGCGGCGTTAGTATAAAACCTGTGAAGCCGTTTAACAAGGATAATTCAGCATTTAGAAGGTTCTTTAGGGATAAAATACTCGAGGGATTTAAACAGGAGGATGATAAGTTAGTCAAGGATGGGCAGTTGAGGAAGGAGGAGGCCTTTAGTTACGAGATCAGGCTAGATGGTGATAATGTCGTTGGTATAGTGATTAGGAATTATAGGAACGATGAGAGGCTTAGGGAGATAATTAGGGCTATTAGGTGGACGCTTGAACGCGTTTTGAAGGAGGAGGCGGAATAAGTTCATCATGGATTAGCCGACTCCTCAATCTCAACCTTCTTCTGCTCCTTATACATTTCAAGTATCTCACCAACCGTTGTTGCTTGTTCAGGCGATTTATCAGTCCTATAACGACCTGTGAATCTCGGGAACCTTATGGCTAAGCCCACATCAGGCCTTATGGAACTCATGCAGCAGGTGTGCAGTGGGCTGAGTGTTATCTCTGCACCGATTATCTCAAGTACAACGGCAGGTACAAACCACACGTCAGGCTCCATCTTCGAAACAACCCTGGGATGCCTATGCGGTATTCTATACTGATCAAGCAACTGCCTTAATTTAACCAGGTCCTCGTCTGTAAAGCCGCTACCGACCTTACTGACTGTATAGAATTGGTCAGTCTTTGGATCGTAGGCTGCTATTAGGAGTGCGCCGTAGGTTCCAGCCCTCTTCCCACGCCCCCAGAATGCACCAACAACCACCAGGTCTAGGGTATCTGTTAACTCGCTTCTATAATCACGCTTATACTTTATCCACAACCAACCCCTGGCGCCCATTTCATATATCGAGTCAGCCTTTATGGACTTACACATGACTCCCTCGCAACCATCACTTATAGCCTCATGGAAGAACTTATCCAGCTCCTCGGCATTATTAACCACTCTCCATGTGGCTAGATGAACATAATCACTAGGCTTGAGTATCTCGAGAAGCTTCCTCTTCCTATCGATGAGCGGTAGGTTCGTTAGGTCCTGGTCATCTACGTACATTAAATCAAATAGGAATATGTTGACTGGGTACTCCTTCATGGCCTCCTTAACATCATGCTTCCTCTTCCTATGCATCAATTCCTGGAACGGTCTAAACTCCCCAGTGTCTGGATCAATTGCTATTATTTCACCCTCTACTATGTACTCCCTAGCATCTATTGCCTCCTTAACATACTCAGCCACATCAGGGTATGCGTAGGTTATGTTCTCAAGCCTCCTACTGAATATCTTAACCTCACCATCCCTTGTCTTATGTATCTGGGCTCTCTCACCATCGTATTTATACTCAACCATAGCGATACCACCCAACTTAGCCAATATCTCAGCCGCCGTACTCAACCTCTCAGCTAGCATTGGTTGTATCGGTACGCCAGGCGTGACGTGTATCTTATCCAACGCTGCCTGACCGCCCTGGGCGATTAGCTTGGCTATGTAACCAAGGTCTGGGTATATGTGGTAAACCCTCTCTAGTCCATCCCTAGAAACCTTGTAGGCATCGGATAAGGCATCGAGTATTGTCATGTCGGCAACCCCAAGCCTTAACCTACCAACAACAAACCTGGCGATGTACTTAGCCTCCTCAGGCTTTGCCTGCGAGAATAGGTAGGTCAATAACTTAATCTTCGTGTCCTGGGCGCCCTCACCACTTGCCTTGGCTATGGACATGAGGGTATCGTAAACCTTACCCATCGTTAATTCCTCACCACCCCCACCGCCGAGGAACTCAAGTATTGATTTACCACCGCCCTGTTGCGTCTTCGTACTCATAATCCTCCTAGCCGTCTCACCAACATCACCAAGCCTCTTGTATAAGTCCTCAACCTGCTTTACAGAGGCGCCTGAGGCGTTTGATAATGCCTTAAACGTTAATTTCTCAGCAACCCCAAGCTCCACACCTTCCCAGTCAGGCCTTAATTGACCGAGTATGAAGTAGATGACTTTATCAATAACGTTTGGCGGCGTCTTCTTCAATAGGGAGGATAATAACCTAGACATCACAGTCCTCTGGGTTGTTGCCTCAATACTCTCCAGCACCTTAACAACCTCCATGAACTTAATGTCAGCACTACTCATACTCACTCAATATCTATTAGCACCTAGTTAATAAATTCCTTTATGCCCATAATACATGGGTACTACCCATAATTACAGTTAAAGGCTACATTAAAACTTAATAATGCAACCACTATGGGGCTTCTAATGTCAATAAACCCGGACTCCATACTGAATGATGTACTGGATATCGTTAGAACACATAATAGGTGGCGCCGTCTCGAAACAATAAACCTAATCGCGAGCGAGAACGTGATGTCCCCCCTAGCCGAGTACCTCTATATAAACGATATGGAGGGTAGGTATGCAGAGGGTACGTTGGGTAGTAGGTATTATCAAGGCGTTAAGTTCATCGACAAGCTTGAGGGCGTAGTTACGGAATTAATGAAATCCTTGTTCAATTCAAAGTACGCAGACGTTAGGCCAATATCCGGTACTATAGCCAACACGGCTGTATACGCTGCATTAACACAACCAGGCGATACAATATTTTCAATACCCATAGGTGCTGGCTCGCATATAAGCCATAGGGTCACGGGAGCCCCTGGTATCTTGAAGTTGAAGGTAGTCAACCTACCGTGGGATAATGAGGAGTTTAATGTGGATGTTGACGCAAGTATTAAATTAATTAAGGAAAATAAACCGAAAATAGTAATACTAGGTGGTTCGGTATACCTATTTCCACATCCTATTAAGGAGCTCCTTGGTGCAGTGCATGAGGTTGGTGGTTATTTAATGCATGATTCAGCCCACGTACTGGGTCTCATAGCAGGTAGGGCATTCCCAAACCCACTTGATTTAGGTGCTGATTTAATGACCTCATCAACACACAAGACCTTCCCAGGGCCTCAGGGCGGTGTTGTGTTTACGAATAATGAGGAGTTATTCAAACAGGTACAGAAAGCGATCTTTCCCGGCTTAACATCCAACTACCATCACCATAGGTATGCTGCCACGGCAATAACCGCTATAGAGATGATGAAGTTTGGCGAAACCTACGCAAAGCAGGTAGTCAGTAATGCCAAGGCACTAGCGGAGGAGTTGCACGCACTCGGCTTCAGCGTTGCAGCTGAGAGGAAGGGATTCACGAAGACCCACCAGGTTCTTGTTGACGTATCAAAGTTGGGTGGCGGTGCTAAGGCTGCTGTGAGGCTTGAGGAGGCTAACATAATAGTTAGTAAGACGGCGCTGCCCTGGGACAAGGCGTTTAGGGAGGAGGTTAGTGGTTTAAGGCTTGGTGTTCAGGAGATGACCAGGTTTGGCATGGGTAAGGATGAGATGAGGGCTATTGCGGAGTTCATGTTCAGGGTTTTAGTTAAAGGTGAGGATGCAGCTAACGTGAGGAAGGAGGTTATGGAATTTAGGAGGGAATTCACCACAGTTAGGTATGGATTAACCCCAGAGGATCTCGGTATAGGGCAATCAATAAAGATGACAATGTGAAATTATTAATTCACTGACCCTGAACCTGGGTAGTTTCTTTAGGGGGTGTAATTGTCACAAGGGGCTTTTCTCGACCTATCACAAATAAATAATCAATTATTGTCCTTACCTCCTTACCATCCTCAGTGACTATAACTGCAGTGCCCATTCTCCTAATGTGCGTTTGTATCATCTCTGTTATCTTCCCATAATAACCAACGTTTCTTCCATTGACCACAAGTCCCAGGGCACCCACCTCAAGCTTTACTGAGTCCAAAACCCTATTTTCCTCAAGATCCACCAAGACCGAGTCTAATGTCGAGTACTTACTGCCTTCCTCATAGGGTAATTGTATGTTCCTACCATCATGCAGATTAAGTTGTATCTGGCCTCCCTTAACCATGGTCTTATTCTCAATCCTACAAAGCTTATACCTAGCCTCCTCCTTACCAATGGGTATTGGCCAAAGGAACTTCGTTGGATGCGGCACCATCCTGTAAACCTCGCCCGTCGGCACAATCTCGATAACGTCCATCAAACCCACCGGGAACTTGTAATTCCTCCTAACAACACCATCAACCTTAATCAAGCCCTTACCAATCACGTACCTAGCCTCCCTAAGCGTCTTAGCGTACCTCAACACATCCCTAACCAACATCGCTAAGGGTAATGATGAACCTAGGGGATGAGGCCCAGGGCTGGGTCTAACGGCCCAGGTAGCCTCCTTCGTAGATATTGGCCACCACTCAGGTGCTTGGTAACGCCTAAGGTGTCTTCTCGGCATTGATCATCACCGTGGCTACCCCTTATTAAAGGCTTTTCTCATTTTCTACTCCCTGCCCACTACTCCGTTGTTCGCTACCACCCTGACCAACAACAATAACCTCAGGCTTACGAACAGCCCTAGCCTCCTTAGCCTCCTCAAGCCTCTTGAGGTACTCCTCACGTTGTTTCCTGGTCCTCTCGATGGCCTCAAGCCTCCTCTTATCGCTCGTGTCCAGCTCAACAATCATTACCTTAGATGGGTGTATTGGGTAGTAAACGGTTTCACCGCTCGGTTTCTTTGAGGTGGCTCCCTCAACGTATATCCTCATCCTCCTTAAATCAACCTCAGTAACCTTACCCCTAACACCCTTGAAATCACCCCTAAGTATGAGAACCGTGTCACCCTTTCTAACAGGCAACCTCTTGATACCGTACTGCCTCCGCAAATCCTCACTAAGCCTAGCCGTCAACAGCCTACGCCTAACATGGAGTGGTGCATTATACAGCGCCTTCCTCTGCTTCCTAGGCTGCCTAGACCTTGTTAATGTAACCATGCAAGAAACCCATGACACTAATTCACTTAAAAAGTTTAGCTGTTATGGGGTCTTCATTGGCTGTGATTATTTGTGGATAGGTGTAGTTATGCGGTCTTGATACAATGGGTTTTAATTTTGTGGTTTTAAAGCTTGGGTGGTGCTCGATGAGGGGGTTTATCCGCCGGTCTTCTAGGCGGATTCCTGAGGGTACGTATCATAAGGCACTGAGGGCTGGGGCTGAGGTCGTGGAGGGTAATCCGAATGATTTGTTGTGGGACTTAACGCTCTACAGACACGCTATGCAGAGGGTTGTTGATACATTGTGGGACTTAGACGAAATACCGAGCAGGTCTCAAGTTCATCAGTTGTTCTACCAAGTGCTTAGGAACTATGGCTTTAGGGCACATGTTGCTAGGAACATCTATGACTACGCATTGGCATTGGTTAAAGCGACTAAGAAAAACAATGGGGGCAAACCCATCCTCAGAAAACTTTCAGCTAGGTTAGATTACCAAGACGCTAAGGTTGAGCTGGATAAGGGCGTTGTTAGAGTTATCCTAAGGAGCCAATGGTACACCTTGAGGCTCAGGCACAGGAGGGATTATGTTGAGAGGTTCAGAGGGCTTAGATGGAAAGAAGTTCACATTAAATATGAGAATGGCAAGTTATTCGTGAGTATAATATTTGAATTCAAGTATGAACCTTTCATGTCCAGGGGAATTATCGCTCTAGACGTTAATCTAAAGATGATTGTAGCTTATGACGGCTATGAGGTTAGGAGACGCAAGACTAGGTTCACTGATGCGCTTAGTAAGAAGAAACGTGCCGAGGAGTTGCAGAAGAAGTACCCAAGGAGGTGGAGGTACAGCAAGAGAATTCTTAACAGGGTTAAGGAACTCCACAGAAAAGCTAGGAACATCGTTACCGATTGGAGTTGGAAATTCGCTAAACAGCTCGTCATGAAGGCTTTAAAGCATAGGTACGCAATAGCCCTAGAAGACCTCAATGGACTCAAGGAGAGGGCGAGCAACGTAAATGATATCGTTGCTTGGGAGTTCACAATGTTCGCATACAGGAAATTACAGCACGCAATAATCGCAAAAGCAATTGAGTACGGTGTGCCAGTGATAATTATGAATCCCAAGAACACATCAAGAACATGCCCAATATGTGGCCATAAGCTAACCTACATACACAGACTCGCCATTTGTGAGAAGTGCGGATTCATAGCCGACAGAGACACAGTGGGGGCAATGAACATATGGTTGAGGGCACTACAGGCGTATGCGGAGACACGTGGGTTATCCCTAAGCGCTCCCCCAATGAAGGATGAAAACCGACGGAGGGGGAGAAAAACAAATGAAGGAATGAAGATTCAACAGACCTGAACCCTATATCGAGGCCAGGTAAATTCCCAAGAACATGACTGCGGAACCCACAAGCTCTGGCGGTGTTGGTTTAATCCCGAGTATTAGGTAGTTGAGGGCCATGGTTAAGGCTGGCACGGTGAATATGTACGGCGTGGCGTTGGAGACGCCAATCGTATTAACCATTAGATACCAAACCAGGAATAACACGGCACCGCCAATCACAGACGTACCTAACAAATTCTCAATAAATGCGATGGTCCACATGATATGCAACATGCCTGCAAAGCCGTTGATTACCAAATCCATAAGCGTTAACAACACTGCACCTAGTATGAACATGTTAGACACAACAATTAGGCCATCGTAATTACCCAACTTCCTAAAGTAAATACTATACAACGCCCAAAACACAGAATTCACTACGGTAAGTATGGCGCCCACCAGGGACACACCCTCCATTATTGATGAAATACCGTAAATTGACACGCCAACAAAACCGATAAGGGCACCAACAACATTAAGCGTTCTCGGCCTCTCGTGAATCAACACCATTGATAAGGGTATGGCGAATAAGGGCATGGTGTACCCAAACACGGCTGAGGAACCTGGATCTACCAGGACTAAGCCATAAGCCCACAATGCGGTGCTTAGTGATGAGAATAGGCTCAGTAACAATAAATCCCTGTTAAATACGAAGTAGTACTTACTACCGTTCATGATTAACGATATGATTGCCAAGGCAATGCCAGCAAACAGATACCTAATCGCCATATAACTCAATGGCGTTGCATAACGAAGCCCGAACTTCACGAAGAAGTAATTGAGGGATGCGGATACTACGTAGATCGATAAGTAACCAATGAATGCGCCCCTCCTCATCGATTTATTCGACATTTAGTAGACTTAATAAAGTAATCATCGAATAGTTTAGAGCCAAGTAAGGTATTAATTACGCGGTTAGACCCTAAACTGTGCATTATTACGATAAGGAACCCACATTTAAGGAGCTGAGGGTTAGGAAGATTAGGACCGTAATTAGGGGCATACCACTGACCCTGGTGCTAGCCCCTGGCGTCTTCTCGAGCGAGCACGTTGATGAGGGAACTAGGTTGTTGGCTGAGAATATGGTCATAATGAGTGATTGGGATATCCTAGACATGGGCTGTGGCTACGGCGTTTTAGGTATAGTGGCCGCGAAGCTAGCACCAAGGGGTAGGGTTGTCATGGTTGACATCAATAAGCTAGCCGTTAAACTCGCCATGATGAATACCAGGATTAATGGCGTAAGTAATGCGGAGGTTCGTTGGGGTGATCTCTACAACGCTGTAGCTGGCGAGAGATTCAACACGGTAATATCAAACCCGCCAATAACGGCAGGTCTCGAGTTAAATAGGAAATTAATAATTGATGCCAGGGAACACCTGAGACCCGGTGGGTTATTGCAGATTGTTGTTCCTAAGAAGTTAAGGTCTAGGTTTGAGGAGATTTTGTTTGAGAATTACGATGTTGTCGAGAGAGTTGCCAAGTCGGGTAGTCACGTAGTTTTTATAGCTAAGTTGATGCGTTAGCCCTTGAACTCCAGCCTATCGAGCCTATCCATCAACCTCCTCTGCTCCTCCCTAATCCTATCAATCTCCTCCCTCAGCCTCGCATACTCAACACCCCTCTGCAACTGATCCCTAATCCTCCTAGCCACATCCCTTGCATAACGCCTAACCCTACCATCCAAATCCCTCACCGACAACTCATCGAGCACATCGAGGAACCTCGGATCAAGAGCACCCTCCACAGCCGCTATGGCCGCAAACCTAACCCTAAAGTATGGATCCTTAAGTAACATCCTCAACCTATCATAAACCCTCCTATCACTAACGAACTTGCTGAGGGATTGCACAGCAGCAACCCTAACGGGGGTTGGTTTACCAAGCTCGGTATAACTCAACAATGTACTCACGGCATCCTCAGAACCAAGCTCAGCCAAACCCTGCAATGCACCCTGGGTTATGACGTAATTATGGCTCGGGTAATCAAGGGCCTTAACCAGGTACTTACCGTACTCGGCAATCCCGACCTTGCCAAGGGATTGGGCAGCCCTGTACCTAGCGTAGTAGCTCTCCCTGGTGTTCTCAAGAACCTCGACCAACGCCTTAGCCACCTCAACCTTACCCCTAAAGTTACCTAGGGCTTCCATAATTGCCTGCCTAACCCTCGGGTGCTGCTCAGTGCTTAATGCGTTAATTAGCGCCTTCAAAGCCTCGTCAGTACTAACCCTACCCAATGCCCTTGCCGCCTCAGCTCTAACGCCCCAGAACTTATCATTACGCAGCGCACTGCTTAACCCCTCAACAGCCCTCGCGCTACCGACCTTGGCCAGGGCATCAATGGCCTCCAACCTACACGGCAAGTTACCACTTCCTAACTCAGCCAGGGCTTCCTCGACACCCTTATCCGCATTCACAGCCTTAACACCAACCTTGAACTGTGGATCAAGGCATACGTACTGCGGTTTCTCGCTGGCTGGTATGTATAGCGTAGCATCCCTCTCATTAAGCTCAAACCTAAACGTCTCAGTCCTACCGCCGGAATAACCGATCTCGAGCTCAAGCGGCAGCCTATAGATTGGGTATGAATCCTCACCCTGGGTTTGGCTTATACTCAACCTAATCATCCTGATACTCGGGTCATAACTCCATGAATACTTAATCACGGGGTGGCCTGCCGAGTATACGAATTGAGTGAAGAACCAGTCCAGCGGTTGCCCAGAAGCCTCTTCGAGCGTCTTCCTGAGGTCTTCCGTATCCGCATTACCGTAGGCATGCCTCGTTAGGTATAGGTTTATGCCCCTCCTGAATGTCTCATCGCCGAGTAGGTTACGTAGGGTGTGGAGGACCAAGCTTCCCTTCTCGTATGTATGCCTATCAAACATCTCCTCGGGATCCCTATACAGCCTAGTCACGATAGGTCTCGCGTACCTGTTACCATACTCATTTAGGTACGACCTAAGGTTTTGGTAAAGTTCGTAAATGAACTCATCACTGCCCTTGGCATGCTCGGTATACATAGCCTCGAAGTAGGTCGCGAATGCCTCATTAAGCCAGATATTGGCCCAATCCTTAGTCGTCACATAATCACCAAACCACTGATGAGCCAGTTCGTGAGCTATTAATCCATCTGAAGTGAAATCCTCCATACCAGGGCATGGGAATTTACCGCCAGGGCAGTGGGCGTGTTCATCGTGCAGTGTTGTGTCTGTTATTATCGTTATTGTCGTGTTCTCCATACCGCCATATATGAATTCGCTGACTGCAGCATGCTTGTAATTCGGCCATGGGTATTTAACGCCTGTGTACTCGCTGTAGAATTTGATCATATCGCAGAGCCTATGGAACGTGAACCTAGCCCTATCAACCATGCCCCTCGGCACGTAATTCTCTATTGGCACGCCATCACAATTATCCCTAATAACCTCAAACTCGCCGGCGGCGAAGGCTATTAGGTAGGCTGAGTGCGGTTTATCGAGTTTCCAATGCCACAGGGTCTCATTGCCGAGGTCCTTACTCTCCACTAAAACGCCATTGGACACTGCAATCCAGGTCTTCGGAACAATGATCTCCATCTCGCTGGTGAACTTGGCATTGGGATAGTCAGGTAAGGGCATCCAGTAATGATTATCCTCACTCTCACCCTGGGTCCAGACCATGGGAACCCTATCCCTATAATACTCATCAGGCATCACGAAGTAGAGGCCCTTCCTGGGCTTGGCCTCGTACTCCACCGAGACCACGTGATCGCCAGAACCAACATAGACCCTCAGGGATTTACCATCATACTCATACCTAGCCTCGGTTCCATCAACCCTCACCGATTTAACCCCCATCTCTGCCGCATCAAATTCTATGTAGCCCCTCTCCGTGGTTACATTAATTGAGTACTCTACATGTCCATTAATCGACTTATTACTAGCGTCGATCCTCACCCTAATCCTTACATGCCTAACCGTGTAACCGTAATACCGAGGAAACTGGGGCCTATAATCAGTATATACGAAACCACGCCCGATTAGGTAACCAGGCTTATCAAAGGACACATCAACGGGCTAAACCACAGCCTAAAATGCATTACCTCCAGGCCCATTTTACGCCTAGAAAAGCCTCACCTTCAGTACGGAAAGCATGTACGTTTTACCCTGTGAGCTAGTCTTAACAACCCTCTGTCCAAGCAATGGGAACAGTCTCTTCAGGGTTAAGAAGCACTCCTCATCATCAAGCAGGAACGTTATTACGGAACCAACCGGCGCATCCCTAAAGTGCTGTATAGCCAATGTACTACCGTATGGGCAACCCACGCCCCGTAAATCCACCGTCAACTCCCCAACCCTCACAACAACCCATTAATGGCGCAGCTTAAAGTGATTGTTTTCTATGCATTTTTTGCATTTTATATTCCCATGGCATACCGCAATCAACATTTACGTAAGGTTCATAAACTCTAACCATTGCTTGCTACACAATGTCTGCCGGTAGGGATTTCGTGAACCAAGTACTTACAGAGATCGAGAACTCAATACTAAAACCCCTCGAGGACATTGAGAGCAGTGTTGAAGGTATCCTTGAGGGAATCGCTGAAGGAATGAACATAGAGAAGCCCAAGGTCGTAGCCACAATAAACTCGGTTAACGAGTGCGGCGAATTCGTGGGTGAGGATAAACGGTGTCAGGGCATTGCGGGTAGGTACTTACCTGAGGAAGCAACAATACTAATCAATTACAGGGTGGACATGAACACAATAATACACCTACTAGCCCATCACATACATGCCGTGGAGATCGGTAGAACCAAGTATGCGCAGGTTAGGAAGCTTGAGGAGTTAAGGCTACCCTGGGAATTAAGACCAACAGAGGTTATTGCCATGTATAGGACTGCGTTGTTAACCAGGACGTTGAGCTCCAGGGCTTGGAGGACGTATAATGAGGAGGTTAAGCCCAGGATTAGGGAGATTGATGAGAAAATAAACAATGCAAGGCTCATGGTTAATTACCTCGAGAGGCATGCTGAGTACGTATTCAGTAGTAGGAAGCCTATTTGACATTTATCCGGTGTAATTCCACACTTTAATTAGATCATTGTAATACTTTATGATTATCAGTTAAGAATATTGTGATAAAACTTAATTAGGAGTTTATTTAAAAAGTGAGGCATCTATGTCCGTAACCTGGGCTCTACCCTTCAAGGAAAAGTTAACACCCGAAATCGGTAAGGAAAGAGCCGTAGATCCTGAGGAATACAGAAAGATACATGAGGAGAGCCTCAGGGACATTGAGGCGTTCTGGTCAAACGTAGCAAGGGAACTTGAGTGGTTCAAGCCCTGGGACAGGGTGCTCGTTGCGGATCCACAGCCACCGTTCTATAAATGGTTCGTTGGTGGTAGGTTGAATGCCTCATACCTAACCCTGGATAGGCACGTTAAGGGTGGGCGTAAGAATAAGGTTGCCATAATCTGGGAGGGCGAGCCTGTCGATCAATCAGGCAACCCCACGGAGGTTAGGAAGCTGACGTACTACGACCTATATCGTGAAGTGAATAGGCTAGCCTACGTACTAAAGAATAAGTTCGGTTTGAAGAAGGGCGACACCATAGGCATATACCTACCCATGATACCCGAGCTACCCATAGCAATGCTCGCAGCAGCCAGGCTAGGTGTAACATTCACAGTGGTCTTCAGCGGATTCACAGCCCAAGCCCTTGCCGACAGGTTAAACGATGCAGAGGCTAAGCTTGTCATCACGGCCGACGGAGGCTATAGGCGCGGCAAGGTGATTAGGCTGAAGGATATTGTGGATAAGGCCCTTGAGCAGTCGCCCACGGTTAAGAACGTCATTGTTTACAGGAGGGTTGGGTTAACGGACATCAACATGGTCAAGGGCAGGGACTACTGGTGGCACGAGGTCATGGCAGACGCACCAATGAATGTTTACGTCGAGCCAGAACCAGTGGAGAGCGAGCACCCACTATACATACTTTACACCTCGGGAACTACTGGAAAGCCGAAGGGCATAGTTCACGATACGGGAGGCTACATGGTGCTACTCCACGCAACAATGAAGTGGGTCTTCGATGCCAGGGAGGATGACATACACTTCTGCACAGCCGATATAGGGTGGGTGACAGGCCATAGTTACATTGTATTTGGACCACTACTCGAGGGTATGACCACAATCATGTTCGAGGGAGCCCTGGACTACCCGAACCCAGACAGGTGGTGGGCAATTGTTGAGAGGTATGGCGCGTCTGTTCTTTACACAAGTCCAACAGGCATTAGGACACTAATGAGGTTTGGCGATGACTGGGTTAAGAAGCACGACCTATCCACAATAAGGCTCATGCACTCGGTTGGCGAACCAATAAACCCAGAGGCCTGGCGTTGGTTATGGAGACTCGTTGGTAGGGAGAAAATACCACTCGGCTCTACGTGGTGGATGACGGAGACTGGTGGGATTTTAATATCGCACGCACCAGGCCTCGCCCTGGTGCCGCTAAAGCCGGGTACGAATGGACCACCGTTGCCTGGTATAGATGCTGATGTTGTTGATGACAATGGAAACCCAGTACCAACTGGGCAGAGGGGTTACCTGGTGATTAAGAAGCCATGGCCAGGTATGCTGTTGACCATATGGAAGGACCCGGATAGGTACGTGAAAACCTACTGGAGTAAGTTCCCAGGTATGTTCTACGCTGGAGATTACGCGGTTAAGGATGAGGATGGGTACTTCTGGATTTTGGGTAGGGCTGATGAGGTCATTAAGGTGGCTGGGCATAGGCTTGGGACCTACGAGTTAGAATCGGCATTAATACAGCACCCAGCGGTGGCTGAGGCGGCGGTTGTCGGAGTACCGGACCCGGTTAAGGGTGAGATCCCCGTGGCGTATGTCGTGCTTAGGCAGGGCGTGCAACCAACGGAGCAGTTGAGGGCTGAGTTAAATAACACGGTTAGGGAGCTTGTGGGTCCAATAGCCACGTTGTCGAGCATATTCTTCGTAACCAAGCTACCCAAGACCAGGAGCGGTAAGATAATGAGGAGACTAGTAAAGGCTGTCGTGACTGGGCAACCACTCGGTGATGTAACCACGTTAGAAGACGAGGCAAGTGTTGAGGAGGTAAAGAAGGCTTACGAGGAGTTCAAGGCAGAGATCGAAAAACTTAGTAAGCAAGGGTGATTTTATGACGGAGAAACTGCTAATCCAGCACCGCTTGGTCTCTCGGGCTTTGCATTAACCACATTAGTGCTCAGCCTATTCAATGCGCATGTAATAGTGGCGGCTCTGACGTAGTTATTGGGCTTGCAGCATTCTATGGAGGTCTTGTCCAATTACTTGCTGGAATCCTTGTGGAGGGCTGGTAATACATTTGGTTACCTGTTAAATTATTTATTTATTAAGTAACTTTGTGGTAATTATCGTTGGTGTGAGTAAAGCTTTTAAAACTTTAATAATAAATGATTGTCTATGCCGAACCTAGGAAATACACGCGGAATATCTAAGGCCGCGTTGATTGGTATAATCGTTGTTGTGATAGTGGTTGCTGTTGTTGGTGCCTATGTGGCTGTTACGTATCATCCTACGAAGGTTACACCGCCACCACCAACCGTGACCAAGCCTACAGTAACCGTGGTCTCTAACACGACAATAACGCTGGCCCCACCAAACCCAAATGAGTTGGTTGATTTAACGGATGTGGCATCTCCTGACTGCCTAGATCCAGCCACCGGCTTCTGGACTATGGATCAACCAATATTCAATGTTGTTTATCAGGAGTTGGTTACTTGGAATGGTAGTGATTACATGCACGTAGTCCCTATGTTAGCTACTAATTGGACTGTTAGTCCTGATTATAAGCATTACATACTCACGCTTAGGCAGGGTGTATACTTCACCGATGGCGAGGCGTTTAATGCTACTGTGGTTTGGTTCAGCTTCTATAGAACAATAATAATGGGTCAAGGACCGGGCGTTAGCAATTATGGTAGTTTGTTATTCCACATGAGCGTTTATTCTCAAACGGGCTACGCTATACCCTGGGGTGCTTGCCATGCATTGGCTTATGCCACTGGTAATAATGCCTACACGAGCAATTACACACTATGTGCCTACGCTCTGGCGAATGTTTTGAGTAACTTCAATGTACAGAACCAAACAATCCAGAAGCTCATGGCTTATCCAAACCAGGCAGTAGTAGTCCTCGGACCATACGAGGTTGAGTTCAACCTAATACACCCATACATGTACTTCCTACTGGATATAGCCTCCTGGTGGGGTGCGATAGTTCCACCGGCCTATGTTGACGCCAATGGTGGTGTTCAGCCGAACACGCCAAACTCATACTTGTGCCAATACGGCATGCCTGGAACTGGTCCATACGAGATCTCCAGCGTCACAGGAACACCGGGCGAATTCACAGAAATAATACTCAAGATCAACCCCAACTACTGGGGCAACAACTACCCATCAGGCACACTACCAGTGCTTGATCAGCCGGGGCACATACAAATAATCGACCTAAAAATCAGTGAATCACACACAAACAGAGTAGAAATGTTCGGAGAGAACCAGGCACAACTTGACTATGTCAGTTCACCATTCCTTGACCAGGTTTATAGTGCCTGGTCCCCATATAACCAATACTTCCCACCAACAGCAATCGTTCATGAGAACCCAGAGTTAACGCCCGAATGCATTATGATGTTCTCAATGAATACGCAGAGGTGGCCCACCAACATTACCGACTTCAGATTAACCATTGAGTATGCAATTAATTACTCAGCCCTACTGTACACGTACTACTCACCGTTGCTGAACACAACACTTGCCACGTACTATCTAGGACCATTCACACCACTCAATCCAGCCCTCTACAATCCAAGCAATCTACCATTCTATAGCTACAACCCCAACCTGGCCATTGAGTACTTAAACGAGTCTGGTTGGGAGGGTGACTTCTACACAGTATTACCAAACGGCACAGTAATCGGAAACCCGAGCGGTCAAAGACTACCATCAATACCAATATACGTAATACCACCAGTAACACCACAGTTGGAGGAGCAGTTGGAGATCGTCTCCCAGGACTTAACGGCTATTGGTATACCCACATCGGTGAGTTATGTAACAACCTCGGAGTATGATAGTTGGACATCACCATCAGTTAGTGGTAGGTTGATATACGGTGTTGGTTGGTGTGCCGACTGGCCTGATCCAGTAATGCAGATAGCAATATCGATATTGACCGGTTCATTACCCACAGGTGATTATGCTTGGTATAATAATCCGAATGTTACGAATTTGCTCTATGAGGCTGCATTCACAACAAACCTAACAGAGCAGGTACAAATCGCCAAGCAGGTCTACAGTATGGTGTATCATGATGCACCCTATGTATGGATACCAGACCCAGTGCCATACTTCCTACAACAACCATACTTACGCGGAGTAATTGTTACGTGGACCGGGTATTACTACAACACAATGTATTACAAGCCAATAAACATCACCGTAGTAACATACTCCAACGGAACAAAGACCGTACAAATAAGTGGTTAAGTATAAATTATATATCCTCAATTATTTAAAATTTATCGATTTATATTTAAATAAAATATGTATTTATCTATTACTAACATTAGTCATTATTATCACTATATGTATGTGGGTAAGCCTTTTAAGGGCTTATATGTTGTGGTTTCCTAATGGCAGGTAGGGACTTTGTGGTATTTGTAATTAGGAGGCTTATAAATGCCGTGATAACACTATTAATATTGTTACTTCTCATGTTCATACTGGTTCACGCGATATATACAACACCGCTTGCCCTGGCGAGACTTTACGCTGGTCCTCATCCAACGATGGCTCAGTTAGAAACTATAGTTAAGGAGTATCACCTCGATGCACCGTTGTATGTACAATTCATTAATTACTTAATGGATGTCTTTACGGGTAATTTGGGTTATGATCCGATTTATAAGGAGCCTGAGGCTTACATCATTATGCATTACCTGCCTATAACATTGACTTTCATGATACCTGCAGTAATACTAACTGTGCTTGTGGGTACCGTATTAGGCGCCGTTGCGGCAGCTAATAGGAATAAGTGGGGTGATTACTTCATTAGAGCCTTTTATGTATTTACATGGTCTTCACCACCGTACTTCATAGCCCTACTAGTACTTTTGGTGCTTGTGTATTGGTTAGGGCCTTACACCCACTTACCGGCCAGTGGTTATGTAAACTCACTACTTCATAGACCAAGGGTAATAACTGGGTGGCCACTGATTGATGCTATCATTGAGAATAATTGGGCCTATGTAGATAGTTACTTAGTGCATATGGTGCTTCCAATATTGACTGTGTTCCTATATAGCTTTGGCGTATATACTAGGATGGCTAGGAACGTGACTTTGGACGTTCTCGAGAGTGATTACGTTAGATTAGCCTATATTAAGGGTTTATCCAGGAGGGTGGTGGTTTATAGGGTTGGGCTTAGGAATGCATTGATACCGTTAGTAACGCTGATGGTTCTAACCTTCGCATTATCATGGACTGGCGCGTATGTTGCTGAGGATGTGTTTGATTACCATGGTATGGGTTACATAACTACTGTAGCCATAACGAGTGTTGATCCATTGATGGTTTATGACATAACCCTCTTTGTGGGTATATCAGTTATTATTGCGAACTTCATAGCAGATATACTTTACGGAGTTCTTGATCCAAGGGTGAGGATAACATGACGGAGCAAGTCGTTGAGAGGAGGGGCCGTGGTTTTGCTGCATCCATTTGGTCATGGGTTAAGCTAATATCGAGGGATCCAACGGGGCTTCTGGGATTAATAATAGTGGTGGCTTTTGTTCTTTGGTCAATAATACAGGGCATCCTCGAATTGCTTGCATCGTACCTTAAGGATCCAAGACTTGGTTGGTTGTTGCTACCTTATAACCCATTTATCCAGAATTTGGCTGGGGCGTTCCAACCACCAAGTTGGGCCCACCTAATGGGTACTAATTACATAGGTCAGGATATATTATCTAGGATACTGTACTCAATACCATATAGCGCGGCCTACCCGGCATTCCTGGTTGTGTTATCTGCCATACTCATAGGTGCCGCGCTTGGTATAAGTGCTGGTTACCTAGGTGGTTGGTGGGATGAGGTGCTGATGAGGGTGACGGATGCATTTTTATCAATACCTGCAATAATACTTGCAATAGTGGTTTCGATTCTTCTTAAGGCAAGCTTTATCGGCATGATTTACTCGTTCATAATTGTTTGGTGGCCCATATATGCGAGGCTATTCAGAGCCGAGACCCTGAGGGTTAAGGCTATGGATTACATAGCCGCCGCCCAACTCTATGGAGTATCGCCACTTAGGCTCTTCTTTAGGTACCTATTTATAAATACGATTGATCCGATAATAGCATATGCAATGTTGGACTTCGGTAATGTGATATTGGGCGCGTCAATACTTAACTTCATAGGTGTCGGTTTACAGCCTGGGTTGCCGATACTCGGTGAGATGGCTTCCGACGGTGTTAGTTGGGGATTTCCAAAGTATTGGTGGTGGGCAATATTCCCAAGCATCACAATATTAATAATAGCGCTGGGTTTCGTATTGCTTGGTGATAGGTTGCAGGACATAATTGGCGGTAGGGCTGCATACTGAGGTGGTGGCTATGCTCCTCTCGATTAGAAACCTATTTGTTGGTTATAAAACGGTCATGGGGACTCTCCATGTACTTGATGATGTAAACCTTAACGTTGATAAGGGTGAGATTGTTGGTATTGTTGGTGAGAGTGGTTCTGGGAAGTCAACACTTGGGCAGGCAATAGCCAGGGTGCTTCCTGGCAATGCCGTGGCTTCCGGCAGGATTATGGTTGATGGCGTTAATCTACTGGAGCTAAGTGAAGGGGAGATGGAGAAGTATAGGGGGACGACCGTGTTCATGATTTTACAAAATCCATTCACAAGTCTCAATCCTGTCAAGACCGTGGGTTATCAACTGATGGAGGCTGCGAGGATTAGGATGGTTAGGAGTGGTGAGAGGTATAGTGAGGATAAGGCCTATGAAATGGCTATACAGGCGCTCAAGGACCTGAGGTTCCCCGACCCAGAGGTCATAATGCTTAGGTATCCGCACCAGCTGTCTGGTGGGCAGATACAGAGGGTTGTGCTGGCTATGTCATTGATCCTCAAGCCAAAGATACTCATTGCTGATGAACCTACATCAGCTCTGGACGTGACTATACAGGCGCAAGTCATAAACCTATTTAAGGAATTGAGTAGGGAGATGGAGTCAGCAATACTATTCATAACCCACGACATAAGCCTCGCCTACGTAATATCGACCAGGATAGTCGTGCTGTATG
>Ga0080003_1000460_pt1 | contig 27343 bp, 19 predicted proteins | sample JossMetagenome_FD_69206 | JGI IMG/M metagenome (GOLD analysis project Ga0080003, IMG submission 69206) | Hot spring microbial communities from Joseph's Coat, Yellowstone National Park, USA - JC2_E (SPADES assembly) (version 2) | ecosystem: Environmental > Aquatic > Thermal springs > Hot (42-90C)...
GACCATTATTCCCGATGATAGATGGGCAATACGTGAGCACGATAGTTCAAGTTGTTGCAAATGAACTTGGACTAAGCAATCCTCTTAACTACACGAGTTTGGCTTCATTGGGAATTTTCGCGACAGGCACGAAGAATCCTTTGACGGATAAATACAAACAGGCTCTTGTCGATACTTTCAATCTTTTGGCAAAAGACTTTGAAGTCAAAGGCAACGATGTGATAATTCATCTTCCACAGCCATACGCTCCATTCCTTTACATCCTTGCACACGGCGCGAACTGGTCATCGATACTTGATCAGAAATGGGCAGCCGATCATAACGCATGGGATGGTGCTGCCGATGATTGGTGGTATTATCACAACCCAGTCGAAAGTGCAGATCCACTTAGAGCCATAGAAAATGGAACAGGACCTTACGAATTGCAATACTGGACTCCTGGAAGAGAAATGTCTTTCGTGAGATTTGACAACTATTGGGGCAAACCTGCTCCCGTTAAATACGCGGTTATAAAATACGTCAACGAGTTCACGACAAGGTTGCTTGATCTGCTCTCCGGTCAGGCAGATGTTATATACGTTCCGATTGAGAACCTTTCTGAAGTTGAAAACAACCCGAATATTCGTGTTATAACGAAGTTGCCAACGCTCGAAGTCGATAACATCTACTTCACATGGAATATAGCTGCTCAAGGCAACTCTTACATAGGATCCGGCAAATTGGACGGAAATGGTATTCCACCTGATTTCTTCTCCAATTTAGATGTAAGAAAGGCATTTGAATACTTATTCCCATATCAGCAGTACATCCAGCAGGCATGGAATGGAAATGCAATGCAGCCTAACAGTTGTATAATAGAAGGACTGCTTGGATACGATCCTAACATTCCGATGTATAGTCAAGACCTTGCCAAGGCAACAGAATACTTCAAAAAAGCTTACAACGGTGAATTATGGGCGAAAGGATTCAAATTCACGGCCGTCTACAACACCGGTAACACCACGCGTCAGATAGCTCTTCAAGCTCTTAGTAATTATGCAAGGCAGATTAACCCCAAATTCCAGATAAACGTCGTCGGAGAACTCTGGTCGAACTTCCTCAACGATTATTTGGCCGAGAAATTACCTATGTACATGATGGGATGGCTTGCAGATTACCCTGATCCGTACGACTTTGCAGATGCGTACTTTGCATCAACGGGTGCTTACGGTGCAGCGCTTGGTCAGAACTTTATAGACTATGCCCAGAAGAATCTCGATCCTCTTGTCAATGATTTGATAACCAACGTTGTGCCAGCACAGCGTGCAGCAATAGCCGAAAAACTTTCGATGCTCTCTTACGATAATGCACTCTACATCTGGACGGATCAGCCATACGCCTACCATGTTCAAAGAACGTGGGTCAAAGGTTGGTACTACAACGCCATGATGCCAGGCATCGATTTCCACGCTTTATCTAAATGAGAATGAATTTTACAGAATAAATCCTAAAATGGGGACCCAATGTGGCCCCCACTTTTAGTTATTTGAGGAAGATGCACAAAATTTATTTTTATGTGATAGAATTTTAACTTGAAGTGATCGATGTTAAAAGTTTATAATCAATAAAAGAATTCTAAAAAGGGCGGTGTTGTGATTGTTAAGTTTCATAATAAGAAGGTTGCTTTTATTGCCGGTTACGATACTGGGATTGACACTTTTGATCTTTGTTTTCATGTCTGCACTTTCGCCTTACGCGCTTTTGAGCACTTACGTGAGCAACCCGCGCCAACTTCAGGCTCCTGGCGCCGCTCAAAATCTTATAAAAGAATATGGACTTGATAAACCATTCTATGTAAAATATGTTAATTACCTCGATCAGATAATCCATGGAAATTTGGGATGGTCTCAGACAATGAATGAAACGGTTGCACAGGTTATAGAAACAAGATTTCCTGCAACGCTCGAATTGGCACTTTATTCGATAATCCCAATTATATTCGTTGGAATTTGGCTTGGAGTGGTTGCCGCTGTTCATCACAATGGTTTCCTTGATCAAGTGTTAAGAGTCGTTGCTCTTATTGGTTACTCTGTGCCTGCTTTTGTGTTAGGATTACTTTTGCTTTTCATATTCTACGGTGTGCTTGGATGGTTGCCACCGGGCAGGTTGGGCCTTGGATTTGAGATGATATACAATTCACCTGTTTTTCATCACTACACAGGACTTGTTACGATAGATTCACTTTTGAACGGAAGATTTTGGATGTTTTTGGATGCGCTAAAGCATCTTATAGATCCTGTTTTGACGTTGTCATTTCTTTCATGGGCGGGATTGCTGAGAATAACAAGATCTTCCATGCTTGAATCTCTTGGTCAAGATTACGTCAGAACTGCCCGTGCCAAAGGATTAAGCGAACATGTTGTCATAACAAAACATGCAAGAAGAAACGCGTTGATCCCTGCGACAACTGTTGCTGGACTCATGTTCATAGGCATATTAGGTGGAGTCGTCATTACCGAGACGATCTTCAACTACCCAGGAGTTGGAAGTGCCATTGCGCAGGCATCTGAGCAACTTGATTATGCGACCGTGCTTGGCCTTTCACTTTTGTTTGGACTTATAACTGTCGTTGGTAACTTGGTTGTGGACGTTTCTTATGCTCTGATAGATCCAAGAGTAAGGTTGGGGTGATTTGAATGGAAGGTCTTGTCAAAGTTTTAAGAAAAATGTTCAGAAATCCTGTTTCCATAGCAGGAATAACATTAGTGCTTTTGTTCATTTTCATAGCCATTTTTGCTCCACTTCTCGCTCGCCCTGAATATCCATGGAATCCTTACATGATGCCGCAAAGTGGCCTGTCGGCAGTACCACAACCACCCTCACCGCAGCATATCTTTGGAACGACGCAGGGTCAATATGGTATTTATTATGGGGTTATATGGGGTACGAGAACGGCTATAACTGTCGGGGTCGTTGTCATAGGCTTGGCGTTGATAATAGGTGTTTTCATAGGGACAATGGCTGCTTATTTTGGTGGATGGATTGATGAACTTCTGATGAGAATAACAGATATCTTTCTTGCCTTTCCATTTTTTGTGGGGGTCATAGTTGTCATAACGATAATAGGGCCGGGAATAACAAACGTCATGTGGGCACTTGTGATATTTTACTGGATGACGTATGCAAGGCTCATCCGCGGAAGTATCTTAGAAGTTAAAGAGAATCAATATATCATGGCCGCAATCGCCGTTGGAACTCCGGGAAGCCGTATAATAACAAGACATTTGTTGCCGAACTCGATATATCCGGTTATAATTCAGGCCTCCATGGACATGGCGACGATTCCTCTTACAGCTGCGGCGCTTTCCTTTCTTGGCCTTGGTGCTCCTGTCGGATACGCTGACTGGGGACAACTTGCATCTTTCGCGAGAAACTGGATAGTAACACCTTCAGGAGGAAATCCCTTCCAGTACTGGTATACCATATTTTTCCCGTCTGTGACAATCGTACTTTACGCACTTGGCTGGAATTTACTCGGTGATACTTTAAGAGACATTCTCGATCCGAGAATGCTCATATAGGATGTGATCTGAATGGCTGATAAATTGTTGTTGCAGGTTAAAGATTTACACACCGTCTTTCATACGGAAGATGGCACCGTTGAAGCCGTAAGCGGTGTTAACTTTGAAGTTTACGATGGAGAGACTCTCGGAATAGTGGGAGAATCGGGATGCGGTAAAAGTGTTACCTCTCTTTCAATAATGAGGTTACTTCCGAAACAAACAGGAGAGATAACCAAAGGAGAAATAATTTTCAAAGGAAAAGACATCTTGAAATTGTCAGATCAAGAGATGAGGCATGTCAGGGGCAAAGAGATAGCCATGATCTTTCAGGAACCAATGACGGCTCTCAATCCGGTTTACACGGCAGGTGAACAGGTAGCCGAGATGGTGGAGTTGCATCTTGGAATGAACAAGAAAGATGCTTACAATTATGCCGTTGAGATGTTCAAAAAAGTAGGGATTCCGATGCCGGAGAAGAGGGTATACAATTATCCGCATGAGTTAAGCGGTGGCCTCAGACAGAGGGTGATGATAGCGATGGCTCTCTCCTGCAATCCGAGTTTACTGATAGCGGACGAACCGACGACTGCGTTGGATGTGACGATACAGGCACAGGTATTGGACTTGATGAGAAATCTTCTGAAAGAATACAATTCGTCTTTGATAATGATAACGCACGATCTTGGAGTTGTGGCCGAGATAGCACAACGTGTGGCCGTAATGTACGCGGGACAGGTTGTAGAATACGGCAATGTGATAACGGTCTTTAAGAATCCATCACATCCGTACACGATAGGTCTTATGAAAGCCATACCGAGGCCTGATGTGGAGGTTGAAAGGCTCGTATCGATAGAGGGAAGTGTACCAGACCTTTTCCATATGCCGAAAGGGTGCAGATTCAACAACAGATGTCCTTACGCGATAGACAAGTGCATGGAAATGCCTCCACTTTTTGAAGTTGAACCCGGGCACTTTTCGAGATGCTGGAGATACAAAGAGATAAAAGATTTACTTAAAAAAGAGGACGGTGTTGGCGTTGGCAGAAGTTAAAACAAAAGATGAAATTCAAAGTATGCATGCAAAAAATGAAAATATTCTGCTTGAAGTTAAAAACATGAAGAAATACTTTCCAATAAAGGCAGGGGTTTTCAGAAGTACCGTCGGATGGGTGAAGGCCGTTGATGATGTTTCGTTCTACATAAAAAAAGGTGAAACCTTGGGACTTGTGGGAGAGTCCGGATGTGGAAAAACAACGACGGGCCAGACTATTTTGAGGCTTATAGAACCAACGGATGGCCACGTTTTTTACAACGGCGTTGATCTTTTCAAACTTTCAAGAGGACAAATGAAAAAATACAGATCGAAGTTGCAGATGATCTTCCAGGATCCTTACAGTTCTTTGGATCCGAGAATGAGAGTAAAGGATATAATAGCGGAAGGCCTTAAAGCCGCACACATGGGAAATATGAAGGAAAGGTATGAAAAGGTTAAAGATTATATGCAAAGGGTTGGCGTTTCTCCAACGTACATGAACAGATTTCCTCACGAATTCAGTGGCGGTCAAAGACAAAGGATAGGGATTGCGAGGGCGCTCGTTTTGAACCCTGAACTCATCGTGGCAGATGAGGCGGTCTCCGCGTTGGATGCATCCGTTCAGGCTCAGGTGTTAAACCTTTTGGATGATTTACAGAAAGAATTTCATCTTACTTATTTGTTCATAGCCCATAATTTAAGCGTTGTAAGGCATGTAAGCGATAGGGTTGTGGTCATGTATCTTGGTAAAGTCGTTGAGATTGCCGATAAACACGAGATATTTGCGGATCCACTTCATCCTTACACAAGGGCATTACTTTCTGCCAATCCGATACCTGATCCGACGGTAAAGCGAAAGGACAGGATAATACTGCAAGGAGATGTTCCAAGTCCTGCTAATCCACCGTCTGGTTGCAGGTTCCATACAAGATGTTGGCTTGCGCAGCCCATATGTTCTCAAGAGGAGCCGAAACTTGAGGAAGTATCGCCTGGACATTTTGTTGCATGCCACTTCTGGAAAACAGTTCAGGAACAAAATAAATGACCGGCAGAGAGCAAAAAATGGCATATGGCGCATAGTTTATGGCAAAAAAGAGACATTAGACATTATAGAAAAAGTAGTAAGTGTTGAAAGCAAAGGCAATCCTCCATGAACTTATGGAGGATTGTTTCTAAAACTAAAAATTAATCTTTTGCGAGTCGATCTATTTTATTGGCCATTTCCAAGATATTCTCTTTTGTAAGTTGTGATCCCGTATTTGTGTTTATGATCTTTACAAGGTCTTCCATTTCCAAATTTTTGTAAGCAAAAGCGCATATTCCAAAAGAATCGAGTATGGTTTTGATCGGATCATCGGTATATTTTTGTTTTTTATCTTCTTTGCAATTTGTGAAATTCCGCTTTCCATAAGATATTTCCTTTAAAAATATTTTTACATCGTTTATGGAAGCAGCATTCGATCCCAGATTACACTTGGCCACTGTACCGGCAGTCAAGGAATCGATTCCCAAATCGTTGCATAGATTAATCAATGCTTCTATTTCTGCTGTCTTAACGATCCCACAATCTTGAATGAAGGTACGTCCCGCTTCTTCCCAGTGAGGTTTACCCGTAAAAACGTTGTATTTACTACATTTGACAGGACAGGTGGCACATGGATTGTCTATCTTTTGATCTGATTTCAAAATTATGGCCTTAAGATTTTTTCCACCCATAACAGCACCAATACCATTTTTGCTTGCCAAAATATGCTTATCGAATACAATCGAGGCAAATGGAAGTAGGTTTTCTCCCGCAGGGCCTATACACGCTACGCTTGATTTGACGTCATAAAATTCATCACATTCGGACGCCTTTAAACCCAAAAATTCGGAGGCGTCATTTATCTTCACATAATTATCTTTTACAATCAGGTAAGAATTGTTTTGTGCCTGACCGGTTACAACCATCGCATCGTAACCGATGAATTTAAGGGTAGAACCAAAAAGTCCGCCAGTCGAACTTACACTTTTTTCACCATTCATCCCAAAAGTTGCAATTGAAAAGCGTCCTCCGTTTGCGACATTTCGATCTCCCACAAATGGTCCCGCAGAAAATACGATCTCATTTTTCGAAGACAGAGGATCAGATCTTTTTAAGTCATCTGAAAGCAATTTCAAGGCAAGGCCTTTTCCTCCTATGAAATTCATAATATCAGCGTAATTTTCCTTTTCTTCTGTGACTTTTTCATTTGAAAGATCTATTTTCAAAATTTTCCCATTGTAACCCATATAATATCACCTTCGTGATATGATCATATCAGAAAGGAAGTGATATCGTGCAGATAAACAACGAGAAAGCACTCGAAAGTATAAAGAAATCAATTCAAGGTAAAGAAAAACGCAAACATACAATATACATATGTGCCGGTGGTGGTTGCATATCGGCAGGAGAAATTTCTGTCAAGCAGGCACTTGAAACAGAAATTGAAAAGCACGAATTAAAAGGTGAGGTTGAAATAGTTGAAACAGGGTGTATGTCTTCTTGCAGTTTGGGACCAATCATGGTTGTCGATGAAGATAAAATTTTTTATCAAAAGTTAAAGCCATCGGACGCAAAAGAGATAGTCGAAGAGCATCTTTTAAAAGGCAGAGTCGTCCAAAGATTGCTTTACAAAGGTCCATCGGGAGAGATAAAGCCGCGCGCAACAGAAGAGATTCCATTCTTCACACGTCAGGTAAGGATTGCTACGCGCAATCTTGGAATAATAGATCCTGCGAGCATAGAAGAGTACATTGCCCGTGACGGGTACTTTGCGCTTAAGAAGGCCTTATCCATGACTCCTGAGATGGTCATCGAAGAGGTCAAAAAGAGCGGACTAAGGGGTCGTGGTGGTGCTGGCTTTCCGACTGGACTGAAATGGGAATTGACAAGGAAGTCCAAATCAGACGAGAAGTATTTGATATGCAACGCAGACGAAGGGGATCCGGGAGCATTCATGGACAGGTCGATGATAGAAGGAGACCCTCATTCATTGCTTGAAGGTATGGCGATAGCCGGATACGCGATCGGTGCGCATCAGGGATACATATACGTGAGGGCGGAATATCCTCTTGCGATAGAGAGGTTGAAGATAGCGATAAAGCAGGCAAGAGACTATGGTCTGATGGGGAAAGACATATTCGGAAGTGGATTTGATTTTGACGTTGATTTAAGGATAGGAGCAGGTGCCTTTGTGTGTGGAGAGGAGACTGCACTGATTCAATCAGTTGAAGGTAAGAGAGGGCAGCCTGTCCAAAAGCCACCGTATCCTGCACAAAGCGGGTTATGGAAGAAGCCGACGGTGATAAACAACGTTGAGACTTTGGTGGATGTGCCGTACATAATAAACAAAGGATGGGAAGTATTCGCATCGATAGGGACTGAGAAGTCGAAGGGGACGAAGGTCTTTGCGCTTGTAGGGAAGGTAAACAACACGGGACTTGTAGAGGTACCGATGGGTACGACTTTAAGGGAGTTGATCTTTGATATAGGTGGAGGGATCCCATCTGGGAAGCGATTCAAGGCGGTGCAAACGGGAGGGCCCTCTGGAGGGTGTATACCGGAGGAATATTTGGACACACCGATAGACTACGATTCGTTAACGAGTTTAGGGACGATAATGGGGTCTGGTGGGATGATAGTGATGGACGAGGATACATGCATGGTGGACGTGGCAAGGTTCTTTTTGCAGTTCACGGCAGATGAATCTTGTGGCAAATGTACACCATGCAGGGAAGGCACTTATGAAATGCTTGAAATTTTGAACAGAATAGTCGAAGGCAATGGAACGATGGAAGACATAGAGATGCTTGAGAAACTTGCAAGAATTGTCTCTAAAACGGCCCTGTGTGGACTTGGACAGACGGCACCAAATCCGGTGTTGTCAACGTTGAGATATTTTCGAGATGAATATGAAGCACACGTGAAAGAGAAGAGATGTCCTGCGAAATCTTGCAAGGCGCTGATCGCGTACAGGATAGACCCTGCCAAGTGTACAGGATGTACGGCATGTGCGCGTGCATGTCCGACTGGAGCGATAACGGGAGAGATAAAGAAAGTACACACGATAGATCAGGAGAAATGCATAAAGTGCGGAAGTTGTTACGAAGTATGCAGATTTGATGCCGTAGAAAAATTAGATGCCTTTGTTGTGGTAAAATAAATTGGTGATAAGATCATGGAAAACGGTACAATAGTGGCAATTGCGACTCCACCCGGAAAATCCGCAATTGGAATCATTCGTGTAAGTGGAACGGATGCTTTTGATATTGTTCAAAAACATATCAAAAAAATTCTAAAAGCAAGATATGCCATTCACGCTGATTTTGAAGTTGACGGTAAAATACTCGACGATACGATAGTCGTTCCATATAAGGGGCCAAAAACTTATACCGGTGAAGACATGGTTGAGATTTTCTTTCATGGAAACTGGATCATACTTTCCTCTGCCCTTAAAGCACTTGTTGATTCTGGTGCGAGGATGGCAGAAAACGGTGAATTCACAAAAAGGGCTTTTCTTAACGGAAAGATGGATTTGACGCAAGCGGAAGCGGTTGAAGAAATTGTTGATTCCACAAGTCTTTCGGGAGTCGAAAGCGCAAGAAAAGTCATCGATGGCAATCTAAACAAAGAGATATTAAGGATAAGAGAGGAACTTTTGAAAATTTCTTCTGAGATAGAGGTAAGGATAGATTATCCTGAAGAATTTGAGAATGAAGAAAGATATGATTTCGATCTTAACCCAATCATTGAAGAACTCGATCGAATGCTTTCAACTTACAATCCAGCAAGAGTTGCGATAGAAGGCGTAAAAGTTGCGCTTTTTGGTGATGTAAACGTTGGAAAATCTTCCATATTGAATGCCCTCGTGGGTTTTGATCGCGCAATAGTAACTCCCATCCCAGGGACAACGAGAGACATCGTTGAGGCTGAGACCTTCATCAACAATCTAAAAGTCAAGATCATCGATACGGCGGGTATAAGAAACACCGAAGATGAAATTGAGAAAATCGGAATAGAACGTGCAATCGCCGCGATAAAAAATGCCGATATAAAAGTTTACGTCTTAGACGCAACTCAGGAAAGTTATGATGATTTAGAGATTAAATCTGATATAAAGGTTTTGAACAAAGTGGATTTAGTAGATAGAAATGTGCGTGGAGCCATTAAAGTTTCGGCAAAGACAGGCTACGGAATCGAAAATCTCAAATCCGAGATCGAGCAAATGACAAAAAGCACAATCGAAAAACTCGATTCATCTCAATCCGTTTTGATAGCGCAGAGACAATATTCTATCGTAAAAAACTCAATCCAAGAGTTAAAAGAAGCAGTCAAAGCGAAATCTTTCGGTTATCCCATAGATATAATTGCCGTCAACATAAGAAATGCCATAACGCAATTTGATCTTTTAACCGGTCGCGTTTACGTTGATGATCTGCTCGACAAGATATTTTCGAATTTTTGTGTTGGAAAATGAATGGAGGAATTGTAATGGAAATTAGAACCCGTTTCGCGCCAAGTCCGACAGGTTATCTGCATGTGGGAGGAGCAAGGACAGCTCTGTTTTCTTTTCTTTACGCCCGCAGGCATGGAGGTAAGTTCATTTTAAGAATTGAAGATACAGATCTCGAAAGATCTGAAAAAATTTTTGAAGATCAACTTCTCGACGATCTTAAATGGCTTGGACTCAATTGGGATGAAGGACCTGATACGGATGGTTCGTATGGCCCTTACAGACAAAGCGATAGACTTGAAGTTTATCGCCAGTTTGCAAATAAACTTGTTGAAGAAGGAAAGGCTTACGAAGTTTACGCTGAACCGGATGACATAGGAAAATTAAGAGAAGAAATACTTGCAAAGTCTCAAGCTCCCCATTACACAAGAGAGATGTTGGAAAAACTTTCAACAGAAAAAATTGACGAATACAAAATGTCAGGTAAAAAACCGGCGATATACTTTTCTATGCCAAGAAAAGACTGGATACTCAACGATCTTGTGAAAGGTAACGTTAATTTTACTGAAGATTCAACTGGCGATTTTGCGATAATGAGATCGAGCGGACTTCCAACTTACAACTTTGCCGTTGTTGTGGATGATGCTCTTATGAAAATCACACATGTCATACGCGGAGACGATCATCTTTCAAATACCGTAAAGCAAATGGCCCTTTACGAATCTTTCGGCTTTCCGTTGCCCGCATTTGCGCATCTTTCTACGATTCTTGGCCCTGACAGAACAAGGTTGAGCAAAAGGCACGGTTCGACATCCGTCGGAGAATACAGAAAACGTGGATTTCTTCCAGAAGCGCTTGTAAATTATCTGGCCCTTCTCGGATGGTCTCATCCAGAACAAAAGGAGATGATGTCCATCGAAGAGATGGAAAAACTTTTCGATTTTGATAGAGTCTCCAAAAATCCAGCTGTCTACGATGAAAAGAAATTGACATGGATGAACGGAAGATACATAAGAGAAGTATCGGACGAAAGACTTTACGAACTTTCGAAACCCTTTATAGTACCTAAAATGTTTTCTGAAGAAGAATATGTCTCGAACAAAAAATGGATAATTCAATCTATAAAATCTTTAAAAACAGAACTTGAAGAACTGTCACAGTTACCTGAAAAGATGGAAATTTTCTTCGTGAAGCCGGAAGTTGATCACGATCTGTTCGTAAACGTTGAAAAAGCAGGCGTTGTCCAGGCATACAAGGTGCTTATAGACCTTTACGAATCGATAGAGGACTGGAACGTGGAAAAGATAACGGAAGCAACGAAGAAAGCAGTCAAAGATTCCAAAATCAAAGCATCCGATTTTTATCATCCCTTAAGAAAAATTCTCACCGGAAAAGAATCAGGGCCAGATCTTGTTGAATTCATCTTTTTGATCGGAAGAGAAAATACAATAGCAAGGCTAAGGAAATTTTTGGAGGGATAAAATGAAAATCTACAACACTTTAAGTGGTCAAAAAGAAGAATTCGTCCCTCTTAATCCAAATGTAGTCAAAATGTACGTCTGCGGTCCTACGGTTTACAACCTTATTCACGTTGGAAATGCAAGACCTGCCGTAATCTTTGATGCTTTCAGAAGATACCTCGAATACAAAGGTTATTCCGTAATATACGTTCAAAATTTCACGGATGTTGATGACAAGATAATAAAAGTCGCAAATCTTGAAGGAGTCGATCCAAAGGTGATAGGGGACAGATACGTTGCCGAATACTTCAAAGATGCCTGTGAACTCGGTATACAACCGGCCACCTATCATCCAAGAACCACAAACTTTATAGAACAAATTAAGGAATTCATCCTGGAACTTGAAAAAAAGCATTTCGCCTATCAAAGAGGTTCTGATGTTTACTTCGATGTGAGTGCTTTTTCTTCTTATGGAGCACTTTCACATAGAAATCCTTCGGATATGCGTTCAGGCGCGCGCGTTGAAATAAACGAAAACAAAGATGATCCGTTGGATTTTGTACTTTGGAAAGGATCGAAAGCAGGGGAGCCTAAATGGGAAAGTCCGTGGGGGGATGGAAGACCCGGATGGCACATAGAATGCTCATCCATGTCAAAAACTTTGCTTGGTGACACTTTTGACATTCATGCCGGTGGAAACGATCTCATCTTTCCGCACCATGAAGACGAAAGAGCACAGACAGAGGCACTCACCGGCAAAAAATGGGTAAACTATTGGATGCATAATGGTATGATTTCTGTAAAAGATGAAAAGATGTCAAAATCGATAGGCAATATTTTTACCGTCAGAGAGGCTTTAAAAACTTACGGTAAGAATGCCATAAGGATGTATCTGCTCTCAAAACATTACAGAAGCCCAATAGAATTTTCTTCCGAAAGAATGGAAGAGGCAAAAACCGCTTATTCGAGGATAGCAAGGGTGATGGAAGAGATCGAAAAAAAGGTTGGAAAAGACTTTCGGGTCACAGAAGAGGAATTCGTCAAGGATCAAAAAGTGAAAATGACAGAGGTTTTAGACGATGATTTCAACACACCGCAGGCTTTATCGATTATCTTCGATCTCGTCAAAGATGTCATTTCCACCGGAGATGTTGAAAGAATGAAAAGTGTTAAAGTGCTTGTAGATGAATGGAATTACTTTTTGGGATTCGATTTTGAGCCAGATCGTAAAAATGTCGATGATTTCATAGAACTTGAGTTAAAATTAAGAAATGACGCAAGAATCAGAAAAGATTACGCTCAATCTGATGAGATAAGGAAAAAACTTGAAGAACTTGGAATCGAGATCATGGATCTGCCCGACGGTACACGTTGGAGATGGAAATAGCCGCCAGCAAGGTGTTCTCCACACTCAGATCAAAGTTATCTGATCTTTTTCTGGCAGATCATGTAGAGCACCCAAATCTTTGAGAATTTGAAGGTGATTTTTATTTAAAATTGTCCTGGTCTTCAGATCTTCGACAGAACTGAATGGTCTAATTTTTCTTTCTTCTTCTATCGATGAGGCAACTTTTTCGCCCAGACCGGGTACTTTGTTCAACGGTATTCTTAGCGCGTCTCCTTCTATTTCAAACTTGTTTGAAGAAGATTTGAATATATCTATTCCTATGAATTTAAAACCTCTCAAAAACATTTCTTTTGCAACATCAAGAACGCTTTCTTTTGCCCTGTCTTTTACGTTGTCCGCACCTTCGTTTTGAATTCTTCTTATTTCTCTGTTAACAAAATCAAGGCCTTCGTATGCTATTTTTATGTCAAATTCTTCACCTTTTATGGTGAAATAAGCAGCATAAAATGCGAGAGGATGATGTATTTTGAAATAGGCTATTCTGAATGCCATACTGACATACGCCGCAGCGTGAGCCTTCGGAAAAAGATACCTTATTTTTTGACACGATTCGATGTACCAATCCGGAACACCATGATCTTTCATGATCTTTATATCCTCATCTTTTAACCCTTTGCCTTTTCTAACCTTTTCCATTATGCCGAAAGCCGATGAGTTATCTATTCCCTTTTTTATCAAATAAAGCATTATATCATCCCGGCACGCTATAACGGTTTCAAGTGTTGCCTTCTGTGATTTTATGACACTTTGAGCGTTATTTGACCAAACATCAGTACCATGGGATAAGCCCGATATCCTTACAAGGTCTCCAAAAGATTTAGGTCGCGTTTCAACAAGCATCTGCTTGACAAATTGAGTTCCAAATTCTGGTATGCCAACGGTACCTACATCATGATCAAAATCACTTTTTGAAATTTTAAGAGGTTTTATAGAAGAAAAAATTTCCAAAGTTTCCCGATCGTTCATTGGGATCGTCATCGGATCTATTTCCGTTATTTCTTTAAGCATTTTCATGGTCGTCGGATCATCATGACCAAGTATATCAAGTTTCACAAGCGTATCATGAATCGATTGATAATCGAAATGAGTTGTCACAACGTCGCTGCTCATGTCATTTGCTGGCCTTTGAACGGCTGTGAATTGATGAATGTCAAGATCTTTGGGCACTATCATAAGACCACCCGGATGCTGGCCAGTTGTTCTTTTGACTCCTGTAAGCATGAAGGCATAATAATCCATTTCGGCTTTATTCATCTTTTCACCCGTTTTTTCGACGTATCCTTTTACAAATCCATAAGCCGTCCTCTCTGCTATTGTCGATATCGTGCCAGCCCTGAAAACATGATCGTGACCAAAAAGTTCTTCTATGAATTTATGGCCAATAGATTGATAATCACCCGAGAAATTAAGATCTATATCAGGCACCTTGTCTCCCTTAAAACCCATAAAGGTCTCAAATGGTATGTTTTGACCATCGGATATCATAGTCGATCCGCATTCGGGACAACGTTTTAATGGCAGATCGTAACCTGATTCTTGCGAATCATCAAATTCAAAATGATGACACTTTGGACAGTAATAATGGGGCGGAAGTGGGTTAACTTCCGTTATTCCAAGCATAGTTGCGACAAACGAAGAACCGACAGAACCTCTCGATCCCACCACGTAACCATCAGACTTTGATTTTTCTACCAACTTTTTTGCTATAAGGTATAGTACGGCATAGCCGTTGTCTATTATAGATTTCAACTCACGTTCTATTCTTTGATAAACCGGTTCCGGAAGAGGATCACCGTATTTCTTTTTTGCATTTGCATATGTCTCTTCTTTTATAATGTTTTCAGCATTTTCTATCTTTGGAGTGTGAAGTACCTTGTCCACTATTTGAACTTTCTCTATTTTGCTTGCTATCATCCTTGTGTTATCCACAACGATTCTTTTGCAAATTTCATCCGCATTTTCCATATCTCCATAAATTTCATGGGCTGCTTTGATCATTTCATCCGTTGTTCTAAGGTAAAGGGCAGGCTGTTTTTCAAAATCTTTGTAGTCCTGAGCGCCCATAAGTATAGATCTTACCTTTGCATCTTCTGGGTTCAAGAAATGCACGTCTCCTGTCATCACAACGGGAATTGAAAGTGAATCTCCGAGCGCGTAAACTTTTCTGTAAAAATTTCTAAGCAATTCTTTGCTTATTTCCCTGTCATTTGCTTCATCACTTATGACGTCAAGTGGCATAACTTCCAAAAAATCATAAAATGAAGCAATCTGAATCAGTTCGTCTTCACTTGCACCGCCAAAATAATTTTGAGCAAGTTCACCGGAAGTACATGCCGATCCGAGGAGTAAACCTTCTCTGTGTTTTTCAAGCAAAGATTTCGGAACTCTTGGTTTTGATTTAAAAAATTCAATATGAGACTTACTTACAATTCTGTAAAGATTAACAAGACCAATTCTATCTTTTACAAGTATTGTGGCATGATTCGAACGCAAACTTCCGATGTTAACATTTTTCGAAAGCGTGTTAAGCTTATCAAAAGTTTGAACTCCCTTATGTTCAGCCATTTCCAGCAATTTCATGAAAACCTGTGCCGTTATAGATGCGTCATCAAGCGCCCTGTGATGGTTGAAATCTCCAAGAGAAAGTGCTTTGACGACTTTTTCAAGTCCATAAGATGGAATCGAGATAAGCGCTTTTGACATTTGCAAAGTATCTATGTAAGGCAAATTTATATCGATACTCAAGGATCTTGCCGTTTCTCTCAAAAATCTGTAATCGAAATCGGCGTTATGGGCAACAAGAACAGTTCCTTCTATGAATTTCAAAAAATCGGGAAGAACTTCTTTTATAGAAGGAGCATTTTCAACCATTTCATCCGAGATTCCGGTTATATCATGTGATTTTTGGGTTATGGATTTTTTCGGTCTAACGAGAGTCGAAAATTCACCCGTGATCTTCATGTTTTCTATTTTAACGGCGCCTATTTCTATTATTTCGTCTTCAACCGCGTTAAGGCCGGTTGTTTCGAAATCCATGACGACTATTTTGGACGTCTTAACATTTTCCTTTGATTTCCCGTTTCTGAAAATCTTGCTTGAATCATCAACAAGGTATGCTTCCATACCGTAAATTGGTTTTATCCCATATTTCAAACCCATTTGTTCGAATTGAGGAAAAGATTGAACAACACCATGATCCGTCACAGCCACAGCATCATGACCCCATTTCCCCAACAATTCAAAAAGCGATTTGGGATCGACAAGACCATCCATCGCAGACATGGTTGTATGCAAATGCAATTCAACTCTTTTAACCGAAGCGTTATCTTGACGCATCTCTGGTTCCCATTTATCTATCGATTTGGCAATCAAAACCGTCTCATGTGTGAACTTATCTTCCTGTACTTTACCCGAAACGATGCAATAATCGGGTATGCCATCTGAAAATGACGAAGCAAGTGTTCCGAAGGCTTTACATGTGATAGCCGCAGTTCCGTCAAAAACGCCGAAAGAAAGTATTGAATTTTTTCCGTTTCTGTAATCAAATGAGAAAGTTTTTCCCGCTATCCAATAACTTCCTCCCACTTCGAGGTTGTTTATTTTTTCCACATTTGTAACTTTTTTTATGGACTGCTTTTTCACGTTGCCTTTACCTTTCGGCTGGGATACGGAAACTTTCATGACATCTTCAAGAGACATTTCTTGTTTTGAAGGAGAGACGGCAATTTCAATAGACTTCCCGGGGAAAAAGTCTGAAACTATTTTGTCGATCATGTGTTTTGATCCGTTAACGCTTATTCTATCACGCACATAATCATTCGAAACTTCTATTCTGACCTTTTCTCCGTCGAATTTAACATCATCAAGTACGCCATCAAGAATTCCTATATTTTTTTTAAGTTCAACTGAAAGTGCTTTTGCCTTTTCTTGAGGATTAAAAGATTTAAAAGTCACCGATAATCCAAAATACTTATAAAAAATAGCATCTTTCTCAATTGATTGGGGAAATTTATCGACTAAAAACTCTATTTTTGAATCTGTTATATTTATTCCTTCTATTTTGAACATCTCAGGAGAAATTTCAAATTCTTCAAAGAAAAGATTTTGATTGAATTCTGACATTTTGTAGTTCATCTTATCACCCTCGATTACAAAATCTGATGTGCATGACATATTGCAATGGCAAGTGCGTCAGCTGCATCGTCAGGCTTCGGGATTTTATCCATTTTAAGGATTACCCTTACCATTTCTTGAACTTGTCTTTTAGTTGCCTTTCCGTATCCGGTAACTGCCATCTTAACTTCCATCGGAGTATATTCGTATATGATCGTCTTTGCCTGTTCAAGTGCCAGTATTATCACACCTCTTGCTTCTCCGACAAAAATGGCAGTCGTGACGTTTCTAAAAAAGTAAAGTTCTTCCACAGCACTTTCAGTCGGCTGATAAATTTTTACAAGTTTTGAGATTTCATCGTATATTTCCACAAGCCTTTTGGAGAGCGATGCCTGAGGATCGGTTTTTATTATGCCATATTCCAAAATTTTTTCTTCATTTCCATCAAGATCGATGAAACCGTAACCGATCATCCCAAATCCCGGATCTATTCCTAAAATTCTTCTCTTTTCTCTCATTGAAAGTATTATACATTTAAGAGTTTAGACTTTCCTCACGATGATGTAAAGAGTTTGAGAATTAAGGAATTAACATTCCTTCAAATGAAAACAGATCTACTAAAAACATCAAAATTGTTATCAAACAAAGAAGTACACTTGTTGAACTTTAAATGTGAAAATGCTAAACAAAATTAAGATTGCGGCGTGGCAACCTTGAGGTATATTAAGCTGACCATATTGGAATTATACTTGATCAAGTATATCATGCCATCCATTGTCAGTCTGTCATCCCCAATACAATGGATCAAAAAGCAGGAGGTAATGCTATGAAGTTGTTATCAAGTGTTATATACCTTGTGCCTATGGATGAAGATGACACAATTGAAAGAATAACTTTTTCCTCTTCTTGATCTAAATTAAAATTTTTGAATTCAATGGAAACACCTTTTGCGAAGTAAATTGTGTTAGTCTTAAGATCAACTTCAAGAATTTCCTTTTTAAACCAATCAGGATACGACAGTATTTGATCTATTTCATTTACGAGTACCGGATTTATGATGCCACTTTTGTTGAAATTGAATGATTCTATGCCAAAAAAAATTGTCATTCCCGTGAATTTGTACAGTTCATCGTTGGGAATAGCCACTAAAAAAACGCCATCTGAAGCGGTCAAAAAGTAGCCCTGAGAAGTTGAAGATATAAAAGATGGTTTTCTTTCTACAACGGTTAATTCTGCCGTTCCATTTCCAATGTACTTAAAATAAAAGGATTTCAAAAAAGGATCGGAAGGAACTGTGAGTTTAGATAATTTAACTCCTTTCACTGGCATTACAAGATTTTTTAAATACTGAGTACTTAAAAATTCATTGCCTGATACATCTATCTTATATATCACAGGATCAAAATAAAGAGAAGGAATGATCTTTATTATGTAAATCAAAAAAACAAAACCCACAACTAAAAGTACGAAATTTGCCCTTACTTTGAATTGTTCGTTCATACATCAAGATTTGTAACCGTCGATGCATGTCTTGATATGAAATCTCTTCTACTTTCCACGTTGTTACCCATCAAAATCTGGAAAATAGAGTTGGCATATTCAGCATCCTCAATTTCTATTTTCATCATCTTTCTGTTTTGAGGATTCATAGTCGTTTCCCAAAGTTGTTCCGGATTCATCTCGCCTAATCCTTTGTACCTTTGAATATCATAATTTTTCGATTCGCTCTTTATTTTATCCAGCATAATTTTAAGTTCTTCATCGGAATAAGCGTAAAGGTGCTTTCCGGAGTAACTCACTCTGTAAAGAGGCGGCATTGCGGCGTATACTTTGCCATTCTCTATTAATTCTCTCATATACCTGTAAAAAAGCGTCAAAAGTAACGTCCTTATATGTGCTCCGTCCACATCAGCATCTGTCATTATGATAATTTTGTCATATCTGAGTTTGGTAATATCAAAGTCATCACCTATATTCGTGCCCAAGGCAATTATTATATCGTTAACCTGCTCATTTTTAAGCAACTTCTCCATGCCGGCCTTTTCAACGTTTAAGATCTTCCCTCTTATAGGCAAAATGGCCTGAATGTTTCTGTCCCTGCCTTGCTTTGCCGATCCTCCTGCCGAATCTCCTTCAACGATGAAAAGTTCGGAATTTTCGGTACCCATAAGAGTACAATCGGCAAGTTTCCCTGGAAGAGACGTATTCTCAAGTGCATTCTTTCTCCTCACCATTTCCCTTGCTTTTTTGGAAGCAATTCTCGCTTCCGCGGCTTGAGAAATTCTATCAAGCACTTTTTTTAGATTTTTCTGATCTATTTCAAGAATTTCTGAAAGTCTATCCTGGATCATGTAATTTAAAGATGTGCCTATTTCTTCGTTGCCAAGTTTGGCCTTCGTTTGACCTTCAAACTGCGGTTCCGGAATTTTAATGCTTAAGACAGCGACAAGACCTTCTCTTATGTCACTGCTTTTGAAATTTTCATCGTTTTTCTTCAAAACACCAATTTTTCTGGCAAAGTCGTTGAAAACTTTTGTAAACGCACTGTGCATGGCGCTCACATGCGTACCACCTTCGACCGTGTTTATGTTGTTGACGAAGGCTTCCAAAGTTTCGTCGTAATCGTCGGTGTAATTGAAAGAAAGTTCAAATGTCGTATCGCCAGATTTATCAGATAAGTAAATGGGTTTATCCATGATTATTTTAGAACCATGTGACAAATAATCGAGATATTCGTTGATACCACCATCAAAATGCAAAATTTTTCTGTAATTCGGTTCTTCTCTTGAATCCACAAACTCAATGGTCACATTTTTATTCAAAAATGCCAGTTCCATAAGTCTGTTCTCGATTATCTTGGAATCAAAATCAAGAGTATGAAAAATGGTTGAATCCGGTTTAAAGATCGTCTTTGTTCCAGTTTCACTGGCATCCCCAACGATTTCAACCGGAGTTTGAGGAATTCCTTTTTCGTACCTTTGATGGTATATATGACCGTTCCTTTTCACAAACACATCTAACCATTCACTCAAAGCATTAACAACACTCGCACCAACGCCATGAAGGCCTCCGCTTGTTTTGTAAATGGTATTTGAAAATTTTGCGCCTGCATGAAGATCCGTCATGACGACTTCAAGCGCACTTTTGTGTTCTTCAGGGTGCTCATCTACGGGTATTCCACGACCGTTATCTTCTACGGTAACTATAGATCCCGATGCAATTTCAACCTTTATCCAATCACAAAACCCACCCATTACCTCATCGATACTGTTATCGATTATTTCGTTCACAAGATGATGAAGACCGGCGGAACCGGTTGATCCAACGTACATCCCCGGTCTTTTTCTAACAGCCTCAAGGCCATGAAGTACTTTTATGCTACTCGCGTCATAATTTTCCTCACTGTTTATCATTTGTTCCACCTCTTAATCTCTTAACGTCTATTTTTTTGAACTCAAGTCCATTTTTTTTCATCATGCTGAGAATGTCCGAAGACATAAATCTCAAATCACTCCCAAGCATTGGATCGCTTACCCATATTTCAAGTACTTTGTCTTTACCTTCACAAATATAAGTATGAGCAGAAATTCGATCTCCAACCATCGATTTCCACAAAGAATTCAAAAATACCCTTTTTTGTAGTTCAAGAAAAAAAGGATTAACACCGCTTAGATCATCCAAAATCTTCGAAAATTCACGTTCCATTTGTTATATTATAGCATATATACTTGATCAACTTTAAATGTGAAATGTTGTTGGCTCCGGCATTCGCCTTTCGTGACAACAAATAAGTATCTGCCATTTACCGCTTACTTCTCACTATTCACTGCGTTTTCTACGCCCCACCTGCCATGAGCCATGTGCTACGTGCTGTTCATTCATTTCACTTTTAAAAGAGATTTAGTATATTTACGAATAAGTTTCAAGGCGATTCCGGCTCGCAGGCCGGAATGACAAAATGAAAGATGCTTGCCTTAGTGTCATTCCCCACCCCCGATCAGATCGAGGGTGATGTTAAGGATACGATTTATCAAACTACTGGAATCGCCTTTCTTGTAAGGGAGATTCCCAATCAGGTTGGAAACGACATTATGGACAAAGTATCATTTCATGCTCGCAGATCAGAATGACAGGCAGCTGAAAGCATCTCGGTTCAATAGTGAAAGTAACTTGATCCTATGAATTCCCTTATTATCGAAGTTGAAGGAATCACATCAAAATCAATTATAGACAGAAAATAATCGAGGAATCTTATCAATCTTCTTGCCTGACTGTATTCAGGCGTCGAATTATCAACTTGAAGTAACAAGGGCATTGCAAAATTTTTCAAAACGGCGAGTTCATATGGTAACGCCGAATTGAACATCACATCTGCTTCTTCTTGATAAGGAAAGATGTTTTTTTCTTCTCCCATTCTTACGCTCGGCCACATCTGCAAAGTCATAAGTGCACTGTGTCCTCTGAAATTATAATCTCTTATCATTCTTCTTATTATTCTGACATCAGTTGTGGGTATTCTGTTATCTTCATCGAGACTCGTCTGGGTTAATGCACTCACGTATATCTTGTAAACCAGATCAGGATCGAAATTCTTTGTCATCAATGGATTAAGACCATGTATACCTTCAACGACAAGAATCGTTTTATCACTTGGTTTTACGATATCCCCTTTGTATTCACGCTTTCCAGTTTTAAAATTGAACTTTGGAAGTTCAACGCTTTTGCCGCTGAAAATATCGTTCATGTTTCTTGAAAAAAGTTCAAGATCAAGTGCTTCTATAGATTCAAAGTCCGGTTTTCCGTCAGGCCCGAGAGGGGTTTTATCTCTTTCAACAAAATAATCATCCAATGAGATCGGGTATGGTTCAAAGCCGTTAACTTTCAATTGCAAAGAAAGTCTCTTCGAAAATGTCGTTTTACCCGAAGAAGACGGACCTGCGCAAAGCACAAGTTTTACAGTTCCTTTAGATGTTATATCGTCTGCTATCTTTGATATTTCTTTTTCATGAAGCAATTCACACATCATTATGAGTTCACGTGATCTGCCTTCCGATACAATCTTGTTAAGGTCTCCGGCGGTCTCCATGCCAACTATCTTTCCCCATCTTGCCCTGTCTCCATATGCTTTGGCCATCTTAACCTGAGGAATGTACACCGGAAGTTCATTCGGAGAAGTTATGTCAGGATGTACAAGCACAAATCCATGATCGATTTTCACAACGTCAAAAAGATCTATATAAGATGTTGAAGGAACCATATGACCGTAATAATAATTAAAGTTGCTTCCAAACCAATAAACGTTTATCGTGGATTTAGTTCTATATTTAAGAAGTTCTATTTTATCTTTCATGTTGTGTTTTGCAAAGAGCTCAAGCGCATCGAATTTGTAGAGTTCTTCTTTCAAGAATGGGATATCCATTTTAACGAGTTCCAACATCTTTTCTTTCAAACTTGCAAGATCTGATTCGGACGGTTCCCACCCTTCGAACTCGCAATAAACACCCTTACCCAGCGAGTACCTCACACGCATTTTTTTGTTTGGGAAGATTTCTTTTGACGCGACATAAGCTATAAACATAAGTCCTCTTTGATATATTCTGACACCATCTTCACTTGTCAAATCGATAAAATCAAGTTCTCCATCTCTTTCCAAAGTTTTGGAAAGTTCTCTTATATCGTTGTTAAATATAGACGCAACAATCCTTGATGGATAAAATTTTTGATGTTCTTTTGCTATCGCTTCGATCAAAATCTTTTTTGGATATTCAACGATCTGATTTGTCCTTGTCAACTTGATTTTCAGCACGTCGTCCATTCTTTACCCTCCTTTTTCTCATAACCCATAAAAAAGATATAAGTAAAATTCCTATAATTATATAAAATGCAACGGCAGTGAGTTCATGTATGCCACTGTAAGTTATGGATATGATTGAAAATAAAATGCTCACCGCGTACATGAAAAGCACAGCGGTAATCTGCGAAAACCCTATCTCAAGGAGTTGATGATGAATATGCATTTTATCGGGAAGAAAAGGATTGTGTCCGCCAAAAATCCTTCTTCCGAAAGCATAAACGGTGTCTAAAATTGGAACACCCAAAGCAAGCAGAGGAACTGCCAACGAAAGCGTCGAAGCTGAAATCGATGCTCCTTTTATGGCTAACAAAGCCAGAGTAAATCCTAACAATTGACTCCCAGTATCTCCCATAAAAGTTTTTGCAGGATGAAAATTGTACCTTAAAAATGCCACCGATGATGCAAAAACGGAAATGGCTACCAGTGTGGCGGCAATGTTAATTCTTGAAGAAGTTACGGCTATTGTGAAAGCTGCTATGGCACTTATACCAGCCGCAAGACCATCAAGACCATCGGTAAGGTTTATGGCATTGGTGACACCCACCATCCATAAAACCGCAAGAATTGGTCCAAAAATTCCAAGAGAGATACCACCGCCAAATGGATTGTTAAAGTGGCTCAAATTTGCCCCTACCAATACGACCGCAAGAATAGATGCCGCGATTTGGACAAGAAATTTTATTTTAAAAGAAAGACTTTTTACATCATCTACAAAGCCCATCACTGCAATCAACGAAATTGGGATAATTGCCCATAATTGCCATGTGTCTTTCGTAAAAAAAGCGGTGGCAAGAATTCCAATTAAAACACCGGCAAAAATACCTATTCCACCAATCCTTGGAGTTGGAACTTTATGAATTTTTCTTTTATCAGGGACATCAACAAAACCATATTTTTTTGCAAATCTTATCGCAAAAGGCGTTACCACCATTGTGACTATAAAAGCAATAAGGCCAATCGTTATTCTGTCCAAATCGATCAGCCTTTCAACTTGCGATAAGGTAAGATTTCATTCTCTTAATTCCATTCTCAATTTCTTGTTTTGAAGTTGAAAATGACATTCTCACAAAACCTGGAGCGTAGAAATCATCTGCGGGTATCATGGCCACGCCTGCCATCTTTATGAGATCGAGGCAAAATTCTTCCGTACTTTTTTCTGACATGAATTCTCTCATATCTATCATCACATAAAATGCTCCTTGTGGCTTAAAGAATTTAAAACCTGCTTTTGAAAGCAGATCAACTGTTAAATCCCTTCTTTCCCTGAATTCTTTGGCCATATAGGAAGTGTCGATATCAAGCGCTTTAAGTGCTGCCATTTGGGCAATCGAATTTACGTTTGAGGTGGTATGGGACTGAATTTTTGATATCTCCTTTGCTATAATTTGTGAAGATGCGGAATACCCTATTCTCCATCCGGTCATGGCATAACTTTTTGAAAAACCATTTATGATTATCGCTCTCTCGGCCATTCCATCAAAAGATGCTATCGAAACGTGTGGAAGATCGTAAGAAAGTTTTTCATATATTTCATCCGCAACAACGTAAAGATCGTGTTTTTTAGCAAAATTCGCTATCATCTCAAGAGTCCTTGGTGGATATATTGCACCTGTAGGATTATTCGGAGAATTAATCAGTATGGCTTTTGTCTTTGGCGAAACAACCTTTTCGAGAGATTTTTCATCGGGAAGATATCCCGTTTCCGGAAAAGTGTTCAAAAGCACAACATTCCCTTTCCACATCTTTATTTGAGGAACGTAACTTACCCATGCAGGAGTTATGACTATCACTTCATCTCCAACTTCTAATATTGCCCCAAATGCGTTAAAAAGTGCCTGTTTACCACCATTAGAGACGACAATTTGATCTGGTGTGTAATTCAGTCTATTATCCTTTTGAAGTTTTTTGACAATACCCATTCTCAATTCTTGAATTCCATTTGAGTTAGTGTATTTTGTGAAATTACAATCTATTGCCGCTTTGGCAGCCATCTTTATTGGCTCGGGAGTTGGGAAATCTGGCTCTCCCGCCGTAAAAAGCACCACATCTTTACCTGCATTTTTCATCTCTTTCGCAAGGGTATCTATCTTTAAAGTCGTTGATGTTTTCATTGACTCGACAGTTGACGAGAGGGCCATTCTTATCACTTCACAAGCATTTGAAATTCAAGATTTCCGGAGTTATCAGATCTTGCTTGAACAACAATTCCGGAGTCAACGTTGTACTGAAGCGCATTCTCTATGAAACTTCCAACATTACCGTAAATCGTCAAAACAGAGTTGTTCCACATCTGAGAAGAGAAACTTGAGTAATTTCCAAGACTTTGCGCCGGTTTACCAGATGCAATGTATTTGACACATGAATCGGGATCCATGTTCGATAAAACAACTTTATCTGGGTAGAAAATCGTGTACATAAAAGTAGTTCTTGTTCCCTCAACAGTATCATCTCTAAGCACAGTATGCCCTTGCCATGTGAAAGTTGCAGAAGCCGACTTTGAAAGTTCAGGAATATAACTCGAAAGATCTTTTGTAAGATAAGCGGTAGCGACAAAATCGTTGTTTCCAGACAACAAACTCATATCGGCAAAAACTTTACCGCTAAAATGATCTACAAAATCTTTTGTAACAGTATCTTCGATCGATCCAACTTTTATATCTTTAATGTATGGTTTAAGTACATCGTAGAAAGCAGATGGATTCGGAACGTCTATTGCAACCCAAAGGTCACCTGTGGCTTGATTTGTTACAAGAGATGTGGAATTAGGCTTTGAAGATGTTATTTGAGCTTTAAGATTTGAATCTTTGTAATCAAGATTTTCCTTCCCGTATATTGAAAGCATGCCATTTGAAACTATTCCATAAGCGTATCCATTTTTTTGAGTTACAACATCTGTTGCTGCTGTCATTGGAAGATTTCCATTCCAGTACGCTTCAAACCAAGCATTTTTTGGATAATTTACGCTAAAAGAGAATCCTTTAGAGGAACTGGCATTAAGTGCATCAATTATCATCGAGGTAGAATTTGATGCTATCGTGTATCCAGAATCTCCATAAAAATACAGTGTCATTCCATTTATGGTGAAACTTTGAAATTTCTTACCATTTACGTTCACACTTCCAATTTGTCCACCTATCAAAGACTGAAAAAACTTCACAAGTGCAGAAGGATCGGCTTTCATGACAACTGCAATATCTTTTTGATTTTCATTTCCAAAGATCACAAAATCATTCAAAGTGGCAGACCATATCTGAGATGATTTAAGATTTAAAGAGTTTGCCGTGTTGCTCACAGAGGATTGAACAAGACTTTCAAGGCCGAGATCGTTTAAAAGAAAAGAAAAAACTGGCACATTGCCCTTCAAAGCATCGTAATTTGCGCCGTTATTCTGAAAAAGCACGACAAGATTTGCATTCTGAGGAACGTAATTCATCACACCGGCAAGCACAACAGATGCGATCACCAAGATCATGCCTACCGTCAGTAATTTTTTTACCATTTTTGTAATCCTCCCTTCGAAATTAAAAAATTTTCCCATCTTCAAATTCACAAAAGATCATTTAAAATTGATGAAGTGTACATCAAACTTCAAAAGCCGAATGCTTATTATACTAAATCTCTTTTAAAAGTGAAATGAACATTTGCGTTCGGCGCAAGGCAGAATGCCCTCAAAATGGCCAACGCTACGCAGCAATGGCCAAAAATTGAAAGGGCCGCCTGCCGGAGTAAAACAAAGATTCGGAACCTAAATTTCACTTAGTATAGTATAGCATAATGTACCATAAAAGTTTGAGAATTAAGCATTTTCATATCGATGAGCTTTAACTTGACATCAGTTTGGATCTGGCTTAACAGATCGATACCATCAATCAGGATTGGTTCATAAGTTATGTAAAGATCGTCTACGAGTTTTTCTCTCATAAAAAGTGTGAATATCTCTTGACCACCAATGACAGCTGTTTGTGTATAACCTAATTTACCTATCATTTCCAATATCTGGCCTGGAGAACTTGAAGTGAATATCAAATCATCTCGCCAAGATTTAAGAGGACTCCTTGTCATAACGATGTTAAGTCTACCTTTAAGAGGAGATTTGAACGTTTCAAAAGTCCTCCTTCCTAAAATCACAACACCGATATTTTTTGTAATATCCTTGAACCATTCAAGATCCTCTTTTGAGTTCCAGTCAATTGAAACATTGTTTGAGCGCGAAATTTTTCCATTTACACTTAAAACCGCTATAAGATTAACTTTCATCGTTCATCACCTATGATATTTTATACCAAGTCAGATTCAATTATGAAGTATACTTCTCATGATGCGCGTGAATGTAAAAACAAATGTTAAATGCATACTAAATCTCTTTTAAAAGTGAAATGAATGAACAGCACGTAGCACGTGGCTCATGGCAGGTGGGGCGTAGAAAACGCAGTGAATAGTGAGAAGTAAGCGGTAAATGG
>Ga0080003_1000462_pt1 | contig 27327 bp, 27 predicted proteins | sample JossMetagenome_FD_69206 | JGI IMG/M metagenome (GOLD analysis project Ga0080003, IMG submission 69206) | Hot spring microbial communities from Joseph's Coat, Yellowstone National Park, USA - JC2_E (SPADES assembly) (version 2) | ecosystem: Environmental > Aquatic > Thermal springs > Hot (42-90C)...
TAGTGTTCATTTGTTAGTGGGCATACGTACACGCTTTATTTACCGATAACAGTGACGTACATATACCCAACCACGAATGTGACGGCACAGTTAACGTTATATAGGGTTTTCACTGTTGGTGGTTAATGTGAGGCTTGAGGTCATTATACAATTATTAATTGCCCTGGCATTCGTACTTACCTGGATCTTCATGCCATTTTGGTCATTGGTCTCTAATATATACGTACAGAAACTAACACCGCTTGGCTTCTCAATAGCCTTCCTTGGTAGTAACTACTTTCTATTTGTACCCAATGCGCTAGCGGCTTTTATTTACGCTATAGTCTCAGCAGTGATACCGCTTGTGTGGAGGAGTAGTAGGTATTCGCTGTACCTATCGCTCTTCACACTATCGTTGGCTGCCATGTTGCTTACAACAGTATTTATATTTCAATCCAGGTACCTGTATTATGGGGGAGACTCGATAATACCTACAGCTACTGGGTATATGTACATAAGGATTCCCTATAGGACGTACTTCAATGTTCCGTTGTATTTATTCGCCGTATTATTTGCTGTAACGGCGTTGAACGCAACCACGAGGGCGCGGTGGATAAGGGTTAGGAAACTATCGTTGATTGAGGAGGTCTTGACTATGGTTAGGGTTAAGGATCCCATTAGTGCCATCAGGATGGCGTTGGGTAGGTTAGGTATTCAATATTCCGTTATCAATGATTCATTGGTTATAGGGGACTTAGCAATAATAATGGGTGGTGTTGAGAAAGAGAAACTGAAAGATGCTAAGGAGTACATATCATTCACGGATAAAAACTCCATATATTTTGATGGCTCCTCAATAACAGAACTGAGCATTGAGCAGGGAATCCTACTTGCACTATCAAAAGCCCTAATTAAGGGTAAGCCAGGTAGGATTGAGGTGGTTGAGTATGCATAGGTCATTGTTTGTCTTCATAATTATCACACTATTACTAATACCAACGCTAATTATCTCTAGCGTAATTTATTACAAGAAAGTTACGACAACAGCCAGTGTATCCCAACAACCCATAGTGCCCGAAAGACCACCCAACGCACCCTACATTAGTAGCTTTTCCGTAAGCCCAACTGGGGTGAATATTGATGTTTCATTAAATAGGTCGCAGATTACGTATGTTAATAATCAAGGTGTTGCGAATATAACATTGATGAAGTTAGAGATATCTAGAGAGGGCGAGATAACGTTTAAGCTAAACACGCCGGGATATGTTAACGTAGTAATGATTATATACAGTAGTAATGGTTCATTAATTGGAGTATATCCCAACAATGGCGCCATTACGTTGAGCCCAGGCGATTATTTGATTATTGAGGAGGTGAGTTTTCCAAGCAATATTAGTAGTTTTGGAATAGGCGGTAATTACATATTTGTCATTAATGGTGTATGGTTAATTTATAGCATCAATGAGTCAATAGAGATTAAGTAAATTAATGCTGTAGTACATTTATACGTTCTATTCTCTTTATTTTAAGTAATATGTTTATAAATGCCCCTTTATTCTTCGAAAAACATTCTACTTTTAATTGCAAAACTTAAGACATAGTTTGTTTGGCAATAGAAATGTTTAAATACTAGGAATAGAAAGTAACCCTAGGATGAGAACTCTGTTCACGATCATGTTCCTGGTGATGATAGCCCTTACAATCATTGTTCTTACTGGCTCAGCTCGGCAGCTCAGGCCAAAGTACCTATTTAGGCTCTCGATCGCGGTCACAAACACCTCGTACATATATTACTACCACTTTGTGAAGATTACAATGTCAAAACCCGAGACGCTGACCCTTGTTAGTGTTGAGTATAGTGGGGAGTTAATTAATAATGCGTGGGTTTATGTGGAGAATCAATGGGGGCAGTACGTGGCTATTATGCATGTAATCGCCAATGGAAAGGCATGTAGTAGGGAGCAGACAATAACCCTTGAGCCGGGGAATTACTACATCTCAGTGCTGGTACAACCCAATGCACCAGTTCACTACGGGGAAAACGCGACAATAACCCTGGACTTCCTACCCCTCAATAAATAAAAACAGGTCAATGCGAAAAACCATGAGTAATATTGAGCGGCGAGTACGTGAATAAATTAAAGAGGAGAGCCATGAATTTACTGAGGGCAAGCGAGGCCATTGATGATGTGGACTTGGCAATGTTCTTCGTGGATCAGGGGATACAGCTATACGTAAAGGCTGTGCATTACGAAATCTTCGGCGTGAAAATTAGGGGTCACGGGATTAGGGAGTTATTGGGTTTATTATCAAAGGAGCTTGAGACGCACGGCTTTATTAATGAAGCTCAATCAATCAGAAGCTTCGTCACTAGTAATAGGGATGTCTTAGTCATGCTTGAGGAGGCCTATATTGAGGCGAGGTATGGTGATATGAGCTATGGCACTGATGATTTAAGCAAGGCCATAAATGTGGCTAGGGAGTTGGTGAAGTTGTTGGATGGGGTGGTTAGGAGTGTCAAGTTGGGTTAAGTACCACTTTGAACACTTAAGGAGGTGGCATGAGTATGCAAGTGCCATAGCAAGGGCTGCTAGGGATTTGGTGCCCAATGCCAGGGTTTACGTAATTGGTGGTGTGGCTGAGGATAGAACTACCGTACTTAGCGACATAGACATACTAATAATTATTCCAGACACGGTGAGTGCTAACAGGAGGAGGCTTTATGTCGATATTATGGTCAGGGCAATGGATCTGTATGGGCTTCCCTGGGACGCTCCAGTGGAGTTGCATATAGTCGGTGAGGGTGAGGCGAGGGATTACCTTGAGCATTCAAGGCGTGCAATAGAGATAGATTAAGTACATAACCTTTAACTACCACGAGGGTTTGTAGAAATCAATGCAGTATGGGTACTTCGAGCAGTTTGGTGAGGGGACTGCTAGGATGTATAGGTTCATAGAGGTCGCCCTCCAATGGGTCTACTCATTGACGGCTAATACCATTAAGGGCATCGTTGGTAGCCCAGCCAGGGTACTCGAGATAGGTCCTGGCACGGGTGTCTTGGCCAATAAGCTCAGTAAACTTGGTTATTACGTGGTTGGTGTAGATGCTAGTTTGGCGATGCTAAGGAGGGCGCAGGGTAGGTTTTGGAGACCTGACTTCGTGAATGGTGGCAGTTGGGCGCTACCAATTGGTGTGAGTAAATTCGATGCCGTTGTGGCAGTTTTCACGCTCCATCACTGGGGCGATCACGAGCTATCCATGAGTAATGTCGTGAAATCCCTAAGGCCCAATGCTTCATTTATCGTTGTGGAGGTCGATGGGGATGGGTTGAATGTCCACGGCCACTCGTGTACGAGTAAGTGCCTAACTGATGTGTTAACGCCGTACTTCAACGATGTGGTTTTGAGGCGTAAGTTTCCGCTGATAATTGCGATCGCCAAATCACTTAAAGCACCCACGCCTTAGATACCTCATAACAATGCCTACGGATAAACCCTCAATACCCGCCACAGCCGAGGCAATCAATATGTTTACTGGTGTTGGTGGGTCTATGATCGTGGAGAATAACGCAAGTGCCGCCGCTAAACCCAATTGCGCTAGGGCTAAGGTTTTGAGCAATGGCTTATTCACGACACACCCCTCCTCCCTAATCGTAGTTACTAACTTCACAAAACCAATACTGCCAACCTGACTTTTAAGTGTTTTATTTGTTGATGGTACGGGAATGCTTATTAGGTTTAGTGCGCGTTTCACATAATGAGTGTACTTGAAGTTCTTAATAATGCCATTAACGGCGTTAAGGGTCTCGTCGATGAGTGCATAATCATAGCTAGGAACGTTAGGTGGTCAATGATTAGGTTCGCAAACAACGAACCGACAATAATAAACAATTGGCTGACACAGGAGGTGAGCCTGTACGTTGCTAAGTCCAGGAGGTACATAACGGCATCGCTCACATCAATAAACGCCAGGGACATAAGTAATGAGCTGCAGAGGATAATTAAGAGACTCGAAAACCTGCCCGAGGACGAACTCTACACGGAACTAACGCATGTCGGTAAACCCAGCCAGTTACCTGGATCTTACGATAAGAACATCGAGGTTGACGTTGACAGGATCGTTGATAAGCTTAACAACGCGATAAACGCATCCCTATCCGAGGGTTCGAGCAGGAATGCAGGGGCCCTAACGTTTGGCGTTGAGGAGAGGTATTACGTGGATACCACAGGGCTTGAGCTCGAGGATAAATCATCATTCGTAACACTGACGATAAGGGCCTTCTTGGATGATGTCTCGGCAACCTCCGTATCCGTATCGAGAACGTTAAGCGAATTCAAACCCGAGAATGCAGGTAGGGAGGCTGGATCATTGGTTGCGCTGGCGAAGGGATTGCCTGAGGAGAGGATAGATAATGGGCGTTATGATGTACTGCTCGGACCGTTGGTCGCGGGTCACCTGTATGGATTGCTGGCATCCACCTGGTTTAACGCATACTCAATAATTACCGAAATGTCTGGTGTGACTAGGGATGACGTCGGTAAGCAGGTGGCCAGTGAGAAATTAACCCTCGAGGACTTATCGGGTGAGGGTTCCGTGGTTGGTTCGGAGGCCTTTGATTACGAGGGTAATACCACGACAAACCTCACAATCCTAAATAGAGGCGTCTTAACGAGCATTCTTCACAATAACAGGACAGCCGCGCGATTCGGTGTCATCAGTACGGGGCATGCTGTGAATAATTGGGTTAGGCCAAGCCCAAGACACGTGAGGATAGGTGCGGGTAGTCTATTGAGTGATGCCGATACGGTGATGGAGGAATTAGGTAGTGGATTGTTGATAACAAATAATTGGTATACTAGGTTCCAAAATATTAAGGAGGGTTTGTTCTCGACAGTTGTTAGGGATGTTGCATTGCTTATTAGGGATGGAAAACCTGCTGCCAGGTTACGTGGATTAAGGATTGCGGATTCCTTCAAGACGTTGCTTAGGAACTTCACGGACTCTAGTAAAGATACGAGGCAGGTCTATTGGTGGGACATGCCTATACCGGCTTCATCACCCTCCTACGTTTTGATCAGGGGACTCAACATAACGAAGGGTTAGGTTGGTGATTTCAAAACCCTAACCCCACTAACCCTGAAGGTCACGCCACCCAGGAAGACAGGCACTCCCTGCTCAGGGTTTCCCTTACCGCAAGTCCCTGGGAAGAAGCGTAGGTCATTAGCCACAGCATCCACATTGCTCCATAGGGTCTTGGTGTCAACCTCAATGAATGGGTCCCTAACCATGTACTTGAGATCCCCATTCTCGATGTAATAGGCCTCGAAACCACCATACCTACCGAACCAACGCCTATCATCGATGTTCCACTCGGTGTATGAGGCAATGAATAAGCCCTTCCTCGTCTCTCTAACAATCTCCTCGGGCTTCCAATCACCAGGTGCTAGGTAGGTATTTGCCATCCTAGGTATCGGTTCCTTATCAAACTCACTAGCCCTAGCCGCCGCATTGCTCGTTAGCCCTATGTAGCTGGCGTACTCCCTATTCATGAGGAACTCATTGACATAACCATTCCTAATCAAGTACCTAGGCCTAGCAGGCACGCCCTCCTCATCCACGAGGTAATAACCGTAACTATTGGGTATTGTTGGGTCATCGATTATCGTGACCAGGTCACTACCCAGCTTGTAACTACCCAGGTAATCAACCCTCATGTAGGACTCACCAGCCTCAGCACCCTCCCTACCCATTATCCTATCCAACTCTGACGGGTGCCCAACACTCTCATGAACAAATATGCCGGCCAACTCAGGACTAAATACAACATCCATCACGTCATCGTGCGGAAGCGGTTTCGCCTTATCAAGGACATCCCTGATCGCGCTAACTTCCCTATCCAACTCCTGCTCCACATTGCCCAGTATCTCAAAACCGCCCGAACCGCCGAACTCCACATTCCTCTGGGCACTACCCTTCTGTGGGTCATAGGCTATTAATGAACCGAATAAGTAAATCCTCGGTACCCTACTCCTCACGTAAGCTCCATCACTGGTTATCAATACCTTGTCCGTAATTTTAACGTTAAGGAATAGGTTCCTAACCCTAACCCTAGGCTCGACCTTAATGCGCGAATCAAGCCCCGTTAGGTACTTCACCAAGTAATCATCACTCAAATCCTCAACCTTAATCCCCTCATTAACGCTGTAGGAAACCCTAGCCAACCTCTCATGACCAAGCCTTATCTTCCTCCTCCTAATCCTAGCTACAGCCCTGGCGTAAGTTACGGCTCTACTTACGGCATCCTTAATTGAGTCCCAGGAGGTGTCGCTAGTTGCTGCGAAACCCCACATACCATCAACTAAAACCCTAACTGAAACACCGCCATAGGAGTAATTACCAATTGATTGGAGGGCACCATTCCTAACATGTATAAAGCGGACAGAATCTACCTGGAATCTGGTCTCGGCGTAGGAGGAACCCATGCCAAGGGCTAGGTCCACGGCCTTAAGTAGGATATCCTCGGAAACCTCCATTAATAAATCAATGTGAGTCACCTAATTAAAAATTATGAGGACGAAAAGACCTAATCCTTCAATGAAGGGACTTAAGGTCTAATGGCTTAATGAACGACAAGCCCGCCCTTTAGGGCGAGGAGGTGAGCTCCTCCATATCGTTAGCGTCCAGGTACATTAAGTACCTGCGCCATAGGTAATCAAGGGCTTCATCACCACCCCATAAAACCCTACCCTCATCAATAACGGTCTTAACAAGACTAAGTGGTGCGCTTTCGAGATCCACAAGATCTATCAAATCCTCATGAACACCCAATGCCTCGGCCAAGTCAACAATTAGTGAACCCAGCTCGATAGCATTATCAAGCCTCCTCTCGAAGACCACTGCTATGTCATAATCCCTACCAGTACCAACCCTAGCCCTGGAACCGAATAAGAAGGCATACTTAACTCCGTGCTTCATGAAAACATCACGCAAGGCATTAATGCTTAAGTTAGGGCTTGGATCATTACCAACCACATCCCTCAACCTATTGAGTATGGGTGGTAACTTATTAACCATCTCCCTAAACGTCGCCATCTCCATCGATACATCAATCTCCGCATAACCGTGGATTAAGACGTTTCTGAAACCGGCTAAGCCCACGAGAAACCTACCAAACTCCTCATCCAAGTTAAGCTTCCTGGAAAGCCAAAGGGCTAATTCACGGTAAGTCTCAGGCTTCCTACCAACCTCGTTAACAGCAAGCATCGCCGCTAAGTCCAGCAACGACTGAATAACCAATTGTCCCAATCTCTCGAGTAAAACCTGTCACTACACCCAAAACCCTATTTTGAAACTCCCTAAAGTAGTACTTAACAAACCCATACTGCCTCCTCAACCTCACAATCAAACACCTATTGCTCAAAACAATAAACAGGCACTAAATAATTTTCACCTACGCACCCCTAGCATGCTCCCCACAAACCACGTTGTAATAAGCGTCCGGCGCCGGTATATCCTGAAGAATAACAACTCTGCCTTTAACGATGACGTATATGGAACCACAATTAAAATACCTCGCTAGGAATCCCTGGGAGATGAAGCAATCACTTATTTGTGATTTCTCGATTCTACGTTCACGATAGAGTCCTTTGATTGTTATGGCGTAGTCATCAATGCAGTACGTATATGATCTCTTCCACACCATATACACCGATAATAATGCGTACCATATAGCTACGAATATTAGGTAGTTGATTATTTTTGATGGGGTTATCTCCAGGAATGGCGTTAGTATTACCAGTAATATTGTGCCCTTTATTACGGTTTTCCTAATCACGGGCTTTAAACACACCTTACTATTTACCATAAAAACACGCCAATATAGTCTAGGGAGTAAGGTATTAAAAGTAGTTATTTACATAAGAAAAGCATTAGTACCATGGCACTTCTTGAAATCGAGCATTTGAGTATTATGTATAGGACACCATTTGGCAATGTTAGTGCATTGGATGATATTTCACTTAGTGTTGATAAAGGGGAGTCATTGGCTATAGTTGGTGAATCTGGTAGTGGTAAGTCCACATTAGCTCTCGCGATAACTAGGTTATTGCCGCCAAATGCTAGGTATGTTGGTGGATCCATTATTTTTGATGGGGTTAATATACTACGCCTGAGCGAGACTGAGTTTAGGAGGATTAGAGGTACGGGTATATTCATGGTGTTTCAGGAACCAGCCACAAGCCTTAACCCTGTTTATAAGGTCAAGGATCAATTATTGGAAGCCCTGAGGATTAGGTATGAAAGGGAGGGTAGTGTGCTTGATGAGACTAAGGCTGTTAATGAAATAATCGGTGTTCTTAAGGATGTTAGGATGCCCGATCCTGAATTGATAATCGAGAGGTACCCACACCAATTATCTGGCGGGCAAATACAGAGGGTCATGATAGCCATGGGACTCCTCATGAGACCTAAATTGTACATAGCTGATGAACCAACATCAGCATTAGACGTAACAGTACAAGCCCAAATATTAAAGCTGCTTAAGGATTTAAAGAATGAATATGGTATTTCCATATTATTCATAACCCATGATATAGCTGTGGCATCAATAATTGGTGATAAAATCGCCGTACTATATGCAGGTCATCTCATGGAATTGGGAGATATGAAGAGTATAATAGACAATCCAAGGCACCCATACACCAAGGCGCTATTGAGCAGTATACCGAGGATTAGTAAGTACGAGGGCAAATTACCAATAATAGGTGGGTCCGTACCTAATCTACTTAATCCACCAAGTGGTTGTAGATTTCATCCAAGATGCCCTTACGCAATGGATGTATGTAAAAAGGAGGTACCCAGGTTAATTAGAATTGATAATACTTATGTGAGGTGCCACCTATATGGTCAATGACGTATTAATAAGGACGGAGAACTTAACGAAGATATTTTTGGCTAAGAATTATGGTATCATAAATAGAATATTGAGAGAGAAGCCATTGTATGTGAGGGCTGTGGATGGGGTTACCATAGAAATCACTAGGGGCAAAACAACGGCAGTTGTTGGTGAATCAGGCAGTGGTAAGACAACACTTGGAAGGTTGTTAGTAACGCTTGAACAACCCACATTTGGTCATATCTACTTTGGGGATATTGATATTACGAGATTGAGGGGTAAGGACTTGCACAACATTAGATCAAAGCTTCAGATGGTATTCCAGGATCCTTATTCAAGCCTAAACCCTGTAATGAGGATTAAGGATATAATAGGCGAACCGCTCAGGAATAGGGGCATTAGGGGTAAAGCCTTGGAAGAGGCTGTCGCTAAAATAATGGGAGAGGTTGGTCTTGATTTCTCATCGTTAGCTGAAAGAAGACCTGGAGAATTATCAGGTGGACAAAGACAGAGGGTTGCTATTGCCAGGGCCCTAATTACGAACCCTGAATTCATAGTTCTTGATGAACCTACATCAGCGTTGGACGCGTCAACCCAAGCCCAGGTTTTAAATCTACTCATTGAATTACAAGTACGTCATGAATTAACGTACCTACTCATAACACATAATATTGCGGTGGCGCGATACATGAGTGACTATACTATGATAATGTACATGGGTAAAATACTTGAGGTTGGGGAAACAAACACCATACTTAAGGAACCACAGCATCCATATACCCAAGCTCTCATTGATTCCTTACCTGATGTTGGCAAAACTGAATTAAAGCCACCAAGTGGTGAGGTTGGCAGTCTCGTAAATCCACCCAAGGGTTGTAGGTTCTATCCGAGATGCCCATTTAGGATGGACATCTGTCGTGAGAAGGAACCACCCCTTATTGAAATTAAGGATGGCATTAAAGTGGCGTGTTGGATATATGCTAAACATTAGTATTTATTTTAGTAATTTTACCCTTAATATAAAGTTGAATTGAACAAGAAAAACTTAAAAATATAAATTTTAAATAAAATACTGCTATGCCGGGAAGAGGAATATCGAAAAGTGTATCAATAGCTATCGCAGTAGTAATAATAGTAGTAATAATCGGTGTTATGGCCTATGTACTCTATAAACCTCCGTCAAAGGTTTCAAAACCACCCACAGTCACACCAACACCACCAACGACCACCACCGTTGCTCCCCCATCAAATAATACCTTAGTGGTTGCGGAGACCACGCCACCTGATAGTTTAGACCCAGCGATAGCGGCGTATACACAGGATATGGAGATACTGTATTCCTGCTACCAAACACTAGTTATATTCAATGGCACGGACCCATCCTCATTCCTACCCGCGTTGGCATATAATTGGACGGTATCCAATAACTATCTTAATTGGACGTTCTATATAAGGCAGGGTGCCTACTTCCAGAATGGGGATCAAATAAATGCGACCACTGTTTGGTTTAGTATATACAGGTCAATAGTGATGAATCAATTTGGCGCGTTCAATTTCCTAGACCTACTATACAACGGTACCGTGGCTAGCATAACGGGTTATGCAACACCGTGGGGCGTCTGTCATGCCATAGAGAAGATTTTTGGCCTTCAATTCCCCAATCCGCAGACAAACCTGACGGGTTATGAGGAGGAGTGCGCATACGCACTCGCTAATGTATTAAGTAACTTCAACGTACATAACCAATCAATAGTAGAATTGATGGAGTACCCAGACCAGGCCGCCGTCGTTAAAGGGCCATATGAAATTCAGTTTAACCTAATGGCACCATACTACGACTTCCTGGGAGTCATGGCTGGTTCATGGGCTATGATAGTGGACCCAACATTCGTAGACCAAAACGGTGGTGTGCAGCCTGACCAAACAACATCTTACCTAAGCACGCACATGTTATGCAGTGGACCTTACATACTGGCTCAGTACATACCTGGTGAGGAGATAGTATTGACGGCTAACCCGAATTATTGGGCTGCCAAAAACCCACCAAACTTTATGCTAACACCAGCCCACATAAAGAACATAGTCATTAAGTATTACACAAGCTTCGATGAGGAAATACTTGCACTAAAAACCGGGGCTGCCCAGGCACTGGATTCAAGTCCACATGAGACCCCACCACCAATTTACCTATCATCGATTCTCGCAATACCTAACCTAGTTATGTACGGACCTGTGTGGTCTGGTGGTGATGTATTCCTAGTATTCGATACACAGAGGTATCCATATAACCTAACGGTCGTTAGAGAAGCCTTCGCATACGCAATAAATACTAAGCAGATAATAGATACCGTACTTAAGGGATTTGGGGCCCCATTCCTGGGGCCAATACCTCCATACCCGCCTAACCCATACTACAACCCAGGCAACCTACCTCCATACCCATACGATCCTAACAAAGCCATAGAGCTATTGGCTGGCGCTGGGTTCCAATTAACGTTGCCAAATGGTACAGTCATAAATCCAAACGGTAAACCGTTGGTTGTGCATTTATGGTACATAAGCACAGACCTAACATTCACTCAGGAAGCCCAGATGGTACAGCAGATGCTAAGTAACATAGGCGTCCAGGTAATACTCGAGGGCGTCCCAGTCAGCTACTTAGTTTCCGCCATGGAGAATCCACCAACATCACCGCAATACCCAGGCTTCTTCCTACTTGATTGGTACCCTGACTGGTGGGACCCTGTGGCCCAGGAGGCTTGGTTCATACTAAATGTTGACTTTGGAGGAATTACCGGTAATGAGGCTTGGTACAATAACTCACTAGTGAACACTTTAACCACAGAGGCTGTGTTCACCACAAACATAACACAGAGAGTTGAAATGATGAAACAAGTCTATGCGCAGGTGTATAAGGATGTGCCATACATATGGCTATACGAACCAGCATTCTATGGCTTCACGTATAAGTACGTATGTGGTGTATTGATAAACCCATTAATAACAGGGTTCTATTACCCAACAATGTACTTCTATAATGGAACCGGCACATGCGTTAACTACTCACCAATATACACAACCACAGGTTAATGATAAAAGGTGATTGTGAGTTAAACTTAAAATCATCATATTTTTCATTTATACAGTTAAATTATGGGGCTTACATCATTTCTAATAAGGAGAACCATTAACATGGTTATAACAGTTGTAGGAGCCATATTCATAATGTTCATAATAACCCACGTGATAACACCAAACCCGGCAGTTGCATGGGCAGGTCCTCACCCTGTGCCATCAATAGTGGAGGCAATAACTAAGGAGTACCACCTCAACGATCCTGTTTATGTACAATTTTATTACTTCATGCTAGCTGTTTTCGAGGGTAATTGGGGTGAGGACCCAATGTATCATCAACCAATCATACAATTAATAGATGTTTATTTCCCAAGAACTCTAGAGTTAACAATAGCTGCTATGATAGTGATTATAATACTTGGCGTCTTAACGGGCGCGATAGCCGCTGTACGTAAAAATACACCGACGGATTACACCATTAGGGCATTTTACCTAATTACTTGGTCAATGCCTCCATTCCTTGTGGCCATGCTCCTGCAGTTAGCTATAGCCTATGGTTTAAAGTTATTACCAGCAACTGGGCTTGCGAATCCGTTGCTACCGCCACCCAAACCAATAACTGGAATGCCTACTGTTGACGCCTTACTTGAGGGTTATTGGCCATACTTTTGGTCGAGCCTTAGGCACTTAATCCTACCAGCTACTGCATTAGCTCTCGTTGCCTTTGGAATAATATCGAGACTAATTAGGAATAGTATGATAGATATAGCATCAAAGCCGTTCATAAGGACCGCAATAATGAAGGGGCTTAAGGAGAGGGATATCGTGTTTAAGCACATGTTAAGAAACGCCCTAATACCAGCAATCACAGTCCTAGCACTAACATTCGCCTCATTACTCGCCGGCGCCGTTGTCGTTGAGGACGTCTTCTCATGGACAGGCATGGGTTGGTTATTAACACAGGCGCTTTATCAGCAGGATTATCCATTGGTGATGGCTGGTACGTTTATAGTGGCAATAGGTGTTGTGATATCGAATCTCGCGGCCGACTTATTATATGCAATAGTTGATCCTAGGATAAAGCTTGAGTAGGTGGTAATAATGACTGCACAAACCACAGTATTAACTGAACGTAGAATTAGCCAATTCAGGCTGTTCCTATCGTATACACTACATAATCCACCAACACTCGTTGGTCTCATAATTACGGTCTTATTCTACACCTGGTCAATAATTGAGGGATTATTGCAATCACTAGGTATGTTTTTGCATAATCCAGCCCTTGGTTGGGCATTATTACCGTATAACCCATTCGCAGTTAATTACAGGGCAGCCTTTCAACCACCATCATTAACGCATCTATTTGGAACCGATAATTTAGGTCGAGATTTATTTAGCGAGATACTCTATGGTGCGCCAACAGAGGCCTTAATATCCATACTCGTCGTAGGCTCGGCCGTTTTAATAGGTGGACTTATAGGGATGGTGTCCGGTTACTTCGGTAAATACGTTGATGAGGCCGGCATGAGAGTTACCGACATGTTCCTGGCATTCCCAGCAATAATACTGGCGTTAGCCGTTGAAGCAGCCATAGGGAGAGGCGCGATAAATGCAGCAATAGCCCTAGTGATTGTTTGGTGGCCAACGTACGCAAGGCTATTTAGGGCTGAAACCCTCAGGGTTAAAACACAGTACTTCATAGATGCAGCTAAGCTATCAGGCACGAGAACCATGAGATTAGTATTTAGGCACATATTCCCCAACGTGCTAACACCAATAGTGTCATATGCAACAATAGACTTAGGTAATGTAATACTTGCCTACTCAATAATAAGCTTCCTCGGCTTTGGCGTACCACCACCATACCCAGAATGGGGAAGGCTCGTATCAGAAGGATTTCAGTACTTCCCAGCACCAGCATGGTGGTATGCCATAATACCTGGGGTAATAATAACAATAGTAGTCATAGGACTTGCACTGCTAGGCGATGGAATATCAGAATTCATAACCGGTGGAACAATAACATAACAAAACAAGTACCCACCAATTTATTAAATTCTCATGAACATGCAATAAAATGCGTAAACCTAAATAACCTCCACGCGCTCTCTCCTTGAGTGATGAGTAGGTCGGTAAAGAACGATGATCGTAAAATCTTGCCCCCCACTGATCTAAACCGTAATACCTACCACATCATTATTCCACGATAAGATAGCATCTACATTAAACCACATCAAACAACCTAGTAAGAACATAAGGTTACCACGTAAATGACCCATCACCACCAACTTAAACCTTCTGTAACACGAAGCACATCGATATGTAACACGGTGAGGAGGGATAGAACGTGTTTTTGGTGGGCCCGGTGGGATTTGAACCCACGACCTACGGGTCTGGAGCCCGCCGCTCTGGACCTTGCTGAGCTACGGGCCCATAATTATTATTTTAACGGGTCTTTTAAGCTTTGCTTCATGCCCTAATACCTCTCATAGAATGCTTGCCTTAGTGTTGATCCTACGAGCCCTATTGCCGCCTTAGCGTGTTGTATTGGGAATCCGTAGAATCCGTGGGTTACGCCATTAAATCTAACAACCACCGCCGGCACACCGGACTCGGCTAGCTTTGTTGCGTATGTTTCGGCTGAATCCCTGAGTGGGTCGTACTCGGAGGTTATTATTAGGGCTGGCGGTAGGTTCTCCAGGTCGTTCCTAAGGATTGGGGAGTACCTCCAATCGAAGGCGTCAGATGGTTTACTCAGGTATGCCTTATTGAAGAATTCCATTGCATCCCTCTCAAGGAAGAAACCCGTCGCATACTCCCTTATCGAATATGATGCCAAATCAACGCCTAGGAATGGGTTTATGAGAACTTGGTACTTAAGCCCTGGTCTTAAGCCCTGATCCCTAGCCATTATTGCCACAACCGCAGCCAAATTACCACCAGCACTATCACCACCCACTGCCACCTTTTCAGGGTCACCGCTAAGTTCTCCTGCGTGCTCGAGAACCCATTTAGTGGCGTCGAATGAGTCTATAACGGCGGCTGGGAATTTATTCTCAGGTGCTAATCTGTAATCTACAGAGACTACAATACAATCACAGGCATTGGCCAGCTCCCTACACAGTGGGTCGTAAGTTTCCACATCACCAAGAACGAAACCGCCTCCGTGCATGTATACGAGAATTCCAAGGCCTTTACCATCCCTCGGTACGTACACCCTAGCCGGTATCCTGGTCTCTGTGCCAGGTATTGTTATGTCAAAGACCTTGTACACAGGTCTCTTCGGTTGGTTAGCAAAGAACGCCCTAAACAATCGCCTATACTCATCAAGTGGTATTTTCGTTATTTGTGGTATGGCTTTATTCAATTCCTCAAGAATCCTCCTTACCATGGGGTCAAGTGGCATGGTTTATGCTAAATACACATGTTATTAAGTGCTTCATCTATATAGCCATGAAGAAAAAAGAGAACCAACGTATAATCCTCCAACCCCACCTATACCTATGTCTATACCCACCTACTTGCTGTACTGCCAGCGTGAAAACCAAGGTACTTGATGCTGCCTCCGTATCGAGAACTACGATTGCCCCATCCTCACGTTGAATAATCACAGGCCCGCAGGGCGTTGCCACCAAGACCTTTACAACGGAGCCCTCCATTATCCCCAAATCCCTAAGTCTTTCCGTGCTCACCTTAGTAATCTTAACAACCGAATTATTAGGCACCCTATTTATTGGTATTTCCTCCCCCACCTTCACCACCTCAGTGTTAAGAGGATTGATGTTAGGTAATACGTGAAGTATGCCATGACTAGTGCCAATACGAATTGAAGGACCGTATTAATGATCGTTAATTTAAGCCCCACAATCCTCCTCTCCATTATTAATGTGGCTATGCAGGGTGAGTAGAATGTCACAAAGACCATCAGGGCTAGGGCTGATGGTATTGATAATGAGGCGGCAATCGCGTTTGTAAGACCGTGTTCACTGACGCCGTATAGTAGGGCTAACGTGCTTAGCACAACCTCCTTAAACACATAACCGTAGACTAGGGAGGCTGATATTTGCCATGGTATTCCAATGGGTTTTAATAATGGTGCCATGGCATTACCCACAATTCCTAACCACGTATCCCTTAATAAATCAGGGTTTATTAATGCCGAGGGTCCTATTAATCCCCCTGGTCCACTTATTGATAGTAACCACATTACTATTATGAAGACAAATACTAACAAACCAGCCCTTATTACGAAGTCGTAGGTGTAGTACCACACCTTCTTAATGAAGGCTTTGTGCAGTGGTATGATTAATGGGGGTAACTCGTATACATAAGGTACAGTGCCGCCTACAAAACGCACCCTAACTCTGGTTAGCCCAGACACTATGGTTATGCCTATAAACGCCACAACATACGGTATGATGACGATCACACCCATTAATTGGGGCATCATTGCGGCTGCTATTAGGGCTATTACTACGAACCTAGCAGTGCACGGTATGTACGGTATCATTAACGCAGTAAGCAACCTATCCCTGGTGCCAGGTATAGCCCGTGTAGCCGCTATGGCAGGTACATTGCACCCCGAACCAGCTATTAAATATATCAAACCTCTTGATGGTACCCCAACCCTTCTCAACCACTTTTCTATTGGGAATGTTACCCTAACTATCAAGCCTGAATCCTCTATAAACGCTATCAGGAACGCGACACCGAATACATAGGGTATGAACTTCACGAGTACGGCTGCGCCGTTCCAAACACCGTCAATTAGGAGCGACTTTAGTAATTCATTAAATACGTAGCCTCCCACGATTTGTTCCATTGGTACTGCGTCAATAAAACTCGAAACTAAATCGACCAACGGTTCCAGAGCTAGGAATATTACCTCAGCTACCGCAAAGAGTAGGAGTATTGATAATGGAAACCCATACCTTGGATTCAGAAATACCCTGTCTAACCCACTGAGTGCGTATTGCCTGGTTGTTCTTACGACAAACTCTGTAACAAGCCTTTTCACCGTCGCCCATCTAATAGAGGTCACGTATTCACGGATATTCGGTACTTCTCTATGTGCTTCATTAATAATGTTTCTCAGTTTCTCATTCATACTAACGGCATTGCTTAGTAATGGATTACCCGCAAGAATCTCGATAGCCATACCACGTGAGACGCCCAGGGCATTAACTATGGAACTTATGTACCTCTCCAACTTACCGTAATCAACAATTTTAGCATTACCAGATTTCAACTCCCGAATCTTAACAATATGCTCTCTTAATCTCCCTAATCCAGTACCACTTACGGCTATGGTTTCTATTACCGGTACACCCAATACCTTAACCATATAATCAACCCTATAATGAATACCCATCTTCTTTGCAAGATCCATCATATTCAGCACGAGTATTGTCGGTCTCCCAAGCTCAAGCACCTGTATTAGTAAGTAAAGCGTCTGCTCAGGGCTCAGGGCTGAGCCCACCACTAATACACCATCATAGTTACCCAAAAGTGCTTCCTTAGCTGCAACCTCCTCATCAACCATATTAGGCCTAAGGCTATACGTACCAGGTAAGTCGAGCATTATTAACTTGGTATTACCAATTCTGTAATTGACCTCGTTAATGGCAACCGTTGTTCCCGGGTAGTTTGCGGTTCGCATAAATGCACCGCTAAGCTTGCTTATGATAGTTGATTTTCCGCTATTTGGTATTCCCATGATTATTATTTTTATTACTTCACCGTGATCCCTACTCATTTAGTAGTCTTAAGTTAGGATTATTCAATAGTTTAAAAAGTAATTATCATTTACTTATTAGAAATCATTATAGCAAAGGGTTTATAAATTACATTAGGGTTACCCTAATGATATGAAAGCACGAGACCGAAGGGTGTGGATTCTTGGATTAGTAATTGCAATAGCCGTAATGATGGCAGTAATGTCTATGCCCCAGGTGCTTAAACCCGTGGCTAGGTTCATTGTTAAGTCAATGGGCCCTTATTGGATTCTCGCAGTATTCATAATCGGCATAATCCACGGTTTGAAACCTGATGAGCACACGTGGCCCATTACAATCTCTTACGGATTAATGCAAAGAAATACACGCGGTGTTATTACAGCAGTTGCTGTCTTTGCGGGCGCGTTGACCCTCGTTTGGACGCTAATGAGCGCCTTAGCCGGTCAATTAATGGGATTACTAAATACATCACTTCTCGATCCCTATGTAGATATCATTGTCGGCCTAACAATGATTGGAGTAGCCGCATACCTAGTCTTTGGAAACCATGAACACACCGAGGAAGTAAAGACGGCTGATTATAAGGTGATTTGGATACATGGCTTGGCGGCGGCATTCGGTGGCGATTTCTTTATAGTGCTTATACTCACGATAGCCCTAATCCCCCTAATATCGCCAGGCTTATCGTTTTTGGTAGGTTTAGCGTTCGGTATTGGTTCATTGATTGCCCAGTCCGTAATTGTCATCGCAGTATATAAGGGTATTGTACGTAGTGTTAGAGATTGGGGTACGGTTGCTATGGCTGGTAGGATAGCCCTTGGCATATTGGGTTTATTCATGATAGGGCTTGGTGTTACCTCATTAATACTTCCCATTGAATGGGGGGACACAGTTTATTAAGTTCCTAGAAACCCAGTTAGGCGTGGTTGAGTCGGAAGTCATCAGATTAGGGAGTTCGTTATTTACGTATCCAGTAATTAGACCTAGAAGGCTTAGGTCTAGTTGGCTCATTAGGAACCTCGTTGCCGAGACTACGCTTAGGCCTGATGATCTCATTATGCCCCTTTTCATTAAGGAGAATTTAAATGAGCCCGAGCCCATAAAGTCAATGCCAGGTCAATATAGGTGGCCCCTTAATGATAAGTTAATTAACTTCGTGGATCAACTAGTGAGCTCTGGCGTAAAGTCTGTGATACTCTTTGGAATACCTGAGCATAAGGATGAGTGGGGTAGTTCTGCCTATGATGAGCATGGGATAATTCAGAGGACAATAAGGTTCCTTAAGGATTCCTTCGAGGACAAATTAGTGGTGATGGCTGATGTATGCTTATGCGAGTATACAGATCATGGACACTGCGGTGTGGTTAAGAAATTACCAAATGGTGGTTATATTGTTGACAACGACACAACAATAGGGCTTTATGCAAAGACTGCCGTGACCTATGCGGAGGCTGGTGTGGATGTTGTTGCACCATCAGGTATGATGGATGGGCAGGTCAAGGCAATTAGGGAGGCATTGGATAGAGCTGGGTTCAGTAATGTTGCGATAATGGCATATAGCGCTAAGTATGCAAGTTCGTTCTTCGGTCCCTTCAGGGAGGCTGCCAGTAGTGCCCCTAAGTTTGGTGATAGGCGTAGTTACCAGATGGATCCTAGGAATGCGTACGAGGCTCTTAAGGAGGTTACCATGGACATTGGTGAAGGCGCCGACATAGTCATGGTGAAGCCAGCAACCCTCTACTTAGATGTGATAAGGCTCGTTAAGCAGAGCTTTCCGGAGGTTCCCTTGGCGGCTTACCAGGTCTCTGGTGAGTATGCCATGTTAAAGGCTGCGATAATGAATGGCTGGCTCGATGAGAGGAAGGCTGTTCTTGAATCATTGATTGCGATTAGGAGGGCTGGAGCAGATTTAATAATAACGTACTTTGCAAAGGATGTTGTTAATTATATTGATGAGATTGAAAGGTTGTTTTAATAAGCCCGTTTTCTAAAAATAAGTATTTATTCAATATACTTATTTTTATTCTAGGGAAAGCAATATAAATCCCTCTGCCCACAGCATCACGGATTGTTATGGATCTCAACCAATTCCTGTCCGAAAGGACTAGATTAATGAAGGCGTCAGAGATTAGGGAGCTCCTTAAGTGGATTACGGAAAATGTGATTTCATTCGGAGGGGGTATGCCTGACCCATCATCCTTCCCGATCAAGGATATTATGGAGATTACCAGGGATGTTTTGCTAGCCAGAGCAGATAAGGCGCTTCAATATGGAGCCACGGGTGGTGTTGTAGAATTAAAAGACGAATTAATCAAGTTTATGGGTAAAGTGGGCATTAAGGTTGATGGTCCTGAGAGCGTGATAATTACCGTAGGTAGTCAAGAGGCCCTCGACATCATTGGTAGGTTATTCATAAACCCTGGCGATTACGTAATTACAGAGAGCCCCACATACTTAGCCGCATTACAGGCCTTCAGGATATACGGACCAAGAATAATTGGTATACCTATGGATGAAGAGGGCTTGAAAGTTGATATTCTCGAAGAGACACTTAAGAAAATCAGCGATGATAGTAAGGTTAAGTTCGTCTATGTAATACCCACGGGTCAAAATCCGACAGGGATTACAATGAGTAGGGAGAGGAGGAAGGCTCTTCTCGAGGTCGCGAGTAGGTACGATGTGTTGATTATCGAGGATGACCCGTATGGGTACATATACTTCGGTGATGGCGAGCCTCCTGATAGGCTTAAGGCAATGGATGGCGAGGGTAGGGTGATTTATCTATCCACATTCAGTAAGATTGCCGCGCCAGGTCTGAGGCTTGGTTGGGTTGCCGCGAGCAGGGAGGTTATTAGGTGGTTTGAGTTGGCTAAGCAATCCATAGACCTGCACACGTCAACCCTCAACCAGTACATAGCTGCCGAACTGCTCAGGAGAGGCGTCATAGAGAGGAATATACCGAGGATTAAGGAGATATATAGAACCAAGAGGGATCTCATGCTCCAAGCCCTAGGCGAGTACATGCCAGATAGTGTTAGTTGGACAAAACCGTCGGCTGGCATGTTTATTTGGTTAACGGTACCCGAAAACATCGATACGGGCGAAATACTTAATGTAGCGATTAGGAAGTATGGTGTGGCCTATGTACCAGGTAAGTCCTTCTACCCCAATGAGGAGAGGCGTAACGACATGAGACTCAATTTCACATACCCAACACCGCAGCAGATCTTTGAGGGTATAAAGAGGTTATCGTTAGCCATTAGGGAGTATATTCAGTGATCAAAATTTCTTTTAGTTTCACCAAAGTTTCTCGTGAAGTTTACAAAGTGTTTTTCACGAATTCTTATAAGCTACCTCTTTATTGATTCCTGAATGCAGAGACGCGATATTAACAGCGTGATTAATGAGGCAGGCATTAATAGGCTGGGTGATGTATTGGGTATTGTTGAACGTAGTGTTAATGAGGGCAATAGGTTAATTTTGACTGTAGGTTCGAGGCTTAGTTACAATGATATAATTAGTAGATTATTCATTGGTTCCTACGTATTGGTGATAGACTCTACAACAAATAGCGAGGTGATGCTAAAGGTCAGTAAGATAGAGAATATACCCAACCCACCACCATCAATTGGAGGTTTAGACTCAACCTATGTGAAGGTTTTCGGGGATTTCGTAATCACAAGAACGGGTAATAATGGCACGTATAGATACTCATCACTCCTCATAATACCGGCGAGCGGTAGCTTATTATTATACCCAAATGATGAAACTATTCGCGACTTCTTTGGTTTAAGGGGCAATCTACCAATAGGTAAAGCCATGATTAACGGCTTTAGTGTCCCGGTGGCAATAGATAGTAAGGCGTTAGATAAGGGTATGCTCATAATTGGACAGCCAGGGTGTGGTAAATCACTCCTGACTAAGGGGATCATTAAGGAGTTGTATACGATTAGCGATTATAGGAACATAGTAATAATCGATAGAACGGGCGAGTACACAAAATACCTTGTGGAGAGAGGTCTTAACGTCTCATTATTATTGCCCCTCGACCTAATGAGGCTTGGTCGGTCAATCGATATTGATGAGTTAAGAAGGTACGTAATTGATAAGTTGAGAGTCCTTGGATTTCGGAGTAAGGTTAAGGTAAAGATGAGCCTTTCTAAGGATGATGGTGTTGAATTCGATGTTGATTTCCCTAAGCGGGAATTTGGATCGTTAAGCGTATTTCCATCATCAATTAGATTTAGGTGGTTTATTGAGAGAGCCATTAACTATCTAGATCCTGAGGTTAAGTATATAGTCACGACATTAATGATGGAGAATGATAAGTCACTAAACACGGTGCAGAATTTCATGAATGCGCTAAGGAACCCAGAGCTACTCAATTTACTTAATAAATCATCCATTAATAAGGCAATGGACCTCGCATACTTCCTAAGAAACTCAGGTTATTTCGATGCAGTAATTAATGTTGGTGGTGAAAACATTGATATATCCATATACAGCCCCATGAGGTTATTACGGAATAAGCTCGTGATATTCGACATACATGAACTACCCGAATATTTATTAAATGTTTACGAGGTTGTCCTGGTGGAAGATATTATTAGGTGGCTTATGGGCTTAAGGAATGGTAAGGTGATTATTGTGGTCGATAACGCCGAGGGTCTCATGGGCAGTAGTGACTTGCTAAGTACGTTAATAAATAATGTGAGGATCGGTAGGATCTACGGTGTATCGTTCATAATAGCCACAAGGACATTCTCCAGGAAGTTATACAGGGAGTTTGGTAATGTGGTTTTCATGAGAATGAGCAATTCACCATTAAGGATTAATTGCAATGAGACAACGAACTTACTTAACAATGAATTTATTTTATTATCTCCCTGGCTGAATATCGATTGCATAAAGGGTTCAATAGCGTAACCCTTAATTAGTCCACATGGAGTTTGGGGTAATGACCGTATTAATTATCGAGTTACCACCATTAAGGAGAATTGATAACCTGGATAATTACCTGGAAATGGTGAATTCCGTAGTGGATTACGCAACGCATATAGATATTCCAGACTCAACCTTTGCAAACCCATCTGCAAATGCCGTATTAATAGGCTCCTTGATTAAGCATAGGTTCAGTAACGTCGAGGTTATAGCAAACGTTAGGGTCGCAGACCACAATAAGGTGGGGCTCACAGCATTGATAATAGGTGGTTTGGTGAATGGTGTCAGGAATTACCTACTCATGAGGGGCGATTTAGGGCCTGGGGTTACGGCAGTGCCTGACCTAACACCCATCAGCGCCATCGGGTACTTGAGGGATGTGGAGCAGGTTAAAGGTGCTAGACTTGGTGTTTCAATCTCCAGTTTTGATGAAAAGTATATTAGGGATAGATTGGAAGCGAGACCCGACTTTGCCATGCTGCAATATACACTATCGATGGATGACCTAATAAGGACCGCTGAGGTTAATAGGGAATTCGGTGTGGATATCTATCCAGCCCTCCTGGTAATAACTAATAAGTCCGCGAGGACTATAAGCAGGATACTAAACACGGATATTCCAGTGCCTCAGGACCCAATTAGCGACGCCGTAAGGAGGGCTAGGGAAATACTAGAGTGCTTCCCTGGGGTCTACATATCAGCGCCAGGAGATTTTAATGCCATTGTAGAGACTGCCAAGGCTATGCATAAGTACCTATGACTCTCCCTGCTCTTCTTCCTCCTCACCAGGTAATCTAAGTAATGACCTTACCTGCTTTTTAGTCGCAGTCTCAACCTTGGCCTCGAGCTTGTCCTTATACATGGCTATTATGGTATCAACAATACTCAATATGGCCTTCGCAGTGTCTGACGTGGAGTACTTCATGAGGAATGGTTCACCCAGGTCGTTAGCCTCACCAATTCTCGGGTCAAGTGGTATCATGCCTAGGTATGGCACGCCGTACTTATCAGCCATCTCCTTACCAATCAACTTGCCAAATACATAATACGTCTTACCGGTGTCTGGACAATAGAAACAACACATGTTCTCAACTACGCCAACCACGGGCACCTTAACCTTCCTCGAAAAATCAATAGCCTTCTGAACAATCCTCCTGGAGACATCACTCGGTGCAGTCACTATTATGCTTCCAGTTAATTCATTAGTCAGCGTCTGCGCTATTGTCAGCGGTGCATCACCAGTGCCAGGTGGTAAATCAATGAACAAGGCATCCAGTTCACCCCAAAGCACGCTACCAAGGAAGTCCTTAATAGCCCTATCAACTAACGCCCCTCTCCATATTACGGCAGTATCGTCTGTAGGTAATAGGAAGTCTATTGACACAACCTTTATGCCGAATGGTCCCTCTGCCGGTATTATCTTCTCATCCTCACTCAAATAAAGGTTAGCGCCAACCAAACCGAGCAGTTTTGGTATTGTTGGTCCATAAATATCAGCATCAAGTACACCAACCCTATAACCCCTCATGGCGAAGCCAAGGGCTAGGCTTGCCGTAACGAAACTCTTGCCAACACCACCCTTACCACTCATTATCGCGAACTTCGTTTTAATACCCTTCATTGCCTGTGCAATGGCGCCAGTATCTAATGGGCCAGCTTTCTGGACTGAAACCTTAATCTTACCACCTTGGTTCGATGACATGCGTTTTACATCTACAGTAGTGGTGTTTAAAAATCAAACTCCTGTGCAAATTAAAATGATTAGTATTGAGATACGAAATCCTCAACCTTCGGAATCTCCTTAGGTAGCCCCTTCCTCTCCCTAATCTTCATCACCATGTCAACGAGCATATTCTCCGGAACAGGTGACCACCTGGCGAACTGGAGGCTCCAGAACACCCTACCTGCCGTGGCGCTCCTCAACTCATCACTTAGCGTGAAAGATTCAATGACAGGTATCTCGCCCTTAATCGTGACCATGTACTCGGTCTGCACCATATCGATCACCCTACCCCTATGCCTATTAAGTACACCGATCACTGAGCCAATGTTCTCCTGCGTTGTCTTAGCTTCTATGGATAGCATCGGCTCAAGTAATGTCGGCTTGGCAGCCAATATACCAGCCATTATTGCATTCTTCGCTGCCGGCATTATCTGGGCCGGTCCTCTGTGGGCTGGATCCTCGTGAACCACCGCATCATGGAGTATAACCTTGACACCCCTAACTGGTTCCTGCGCCAATGGGCCCGCTTGTATTGACCACCTGAAGCCCTGCACTATGTAGTCCCTAATCTCCCTTAGGTATTGTATACCTGTCGTCTTATCAACGAAGACATTGATGTACTGCTCATCCACAGTCCATATACCCCTAGCCTCATCAGTCTCCCAACCAGCCTTGTCCCTAAGTATCTTAGCCCTCTCCCTTGGGTCTTGGTCATCGGTTACCTCACCAAACTGTATCAGCCTTATTGTCTCCTCATCAAGCGGTTCAACACTTATGTAGAGCCTATTGTGCTTATTAGGTGATTTACCCTCGAAGGTTGGTGACGCAGCCCTAACAGTCTCCCTAAACCTAACCAGTGGTTGAGATACTGAGAAATCAAGTTTCGTTCTCTCCTTTAACAACCACGTTGCTATCTCCAGGTGTAGGGTACCAACACCACTAAGCAGTACCTGCCCCGTCTCCTCGTCGATCTTGAGACTTAACGTTGGATCCTCGATGGTTAATTCCTTAAGACCCTCAACGAGCTTTGCCAAATCGTTTGGGTTCTTGGGCTCTATCGCTACCGTAACCACGGGCTCACTTATGTACTTCATCCTCTCGAATGGCGCCGCCATATCCTTAATTGATGAGGCAACGATAGTCTCACCAGCCCTTGCGTCATCAACACCAAGCAAAGCCACTATGTTACCGGCTGGTACCTCTGGTATCACTATCCTATTTGGACCCATGTATAGGTATGTCTGTAGAACCCTCTTTGCCGTCTTCGCATTTAGTAGGTAAACCTCGTCGCCCTCCCTGATGGTACCGCTGAACACCCTACCAGTTGCTATCAAGCCCGCGTGCGGATCCTTGTTCATTTTGCTAACCGCAATCACCGTTGGCCCATTGGGATCAGCCTCAAGCAGTGCCTTACCCAGTGGCGAGTTTATATCGCCCTTCCATACCTTCGGTATCCTGTACCTCTGGGCAACGTTGGGTGGTGGTACATGCTCCACAATCATGTTAAGTATAGCCTTATACAGCGGGAATTCCTGCGCTAACTCATCAACGTAGTTCTTCTCGTAGGCGTCAACAATATTGCTAAACTTAAGCCCAGCCTTTGCGGCCTGTGGTATTGTAACACCCCACTTATACAATGCTGAACCAAGGGCGACCTGACCCTTAGATGGGTCAACCTTCCATTTATCCTTAAACTCTGGGTCGGCGTACATATCTATTAGGTTGTTGAAGTCCTTAACAATCTCGATAATCCTCTGTTGAATCTCATTGGGGCTAAGTCTCAACTCCTTAATTAACCTATCAATCTTGTTTATGAAGAGCACGGGCCTGACCATCTCCTCCATTGCCTGCCTAACCACAGTCTCTGTCTGCGTCATAACACCCTCAACAGCATCAACAACAACCAAGGCTCCGTCCATAACCCTCAGGGATCTCGTTACATGGCCCGTGAAGTCCACATGGCCTGGGGTATCCACGAAGTTTATTATGTATGGTTTACCCTCATACTCGAAGTACAGGCTTATGTTCGCAGCCTTAACAGTCATTTGTCTCAACTGCTCGATCTCGACATAATCCATTGCCAACGCCTTACCCGCAACCTTGGGGCTCAGTAGACCGGCACCCATTAGTAGTGAGTCTGTGGTTGTTGTTTTACCATGATCGACATGCGCCAGAGTACCGGCATTCCTAACCTGCGCCGGGTTCCGCATCATTGATAATATATCCTCAATCTTCTTCTCAACAATCCTAACAGCCATCGATAATCAAAACCCACCGACAGAATGACTAAATAAACCTTTCTGCCACCGAGACCTCACACAACAATTACATGGGCAAGATACCGCAGGACCTAAGCGCCGAAACCAATCGCCTGGAGCAGCCTAGGTAGTAATTCGTATCAACATCATAGTTAGTAATGACATTACGTAATTCATAGAGAACACTATCGGTACGTACCCTGGAGTATCCACGTTTACACCTGCTAAGGAGGTAATCAATAAGTAGGTAGTAAATCGATGGTATAGAGACAGTGAGGGGCAGGGACTCCATCAATAATTCCCTGGTGACACTAAGGTGAACACTACCGTGACCTAAATAATGACCACCACCAACACCAACCAAATGCGCGATCTCATGACCCAAGACCTGCCAGCCCCAGTACGGGCTGCATTTACCGAAGTCCCGCCTAATGCGTCCACTACTAACATGGATACTAACTGAGTTATACCTTTTAACGTACATCACATGCCCATAGGTATGCCTATAAATTGCCCTACCATATATCCAGATGCTGCGGATCATAGGCACACCGCGTGGGTAGGCATTGTTAAACATCTTGATTATGGTGTCGATTACGTCGAAATCATCGTTAATACTGAGTAACTTAATTATGGGATGACTAAGGTTGTATTTGATGCCATCCCTAGTAACCCTAATCCACAGGGTTCTCGTAATTACAGCACTTTTAAGGTGAACCTTA
>Ga0080003_1000464_pt1 | contig 27283 bp, 24 predicted proteins | sample JossMetagenome_FD_69206 | JGI IMG/M metagenome (GOLD analysis project Ga0080003, IMG submission 69206) | Hot spring microbial communities from Joseph's Coat, Yellowstone National Park, USA - JC2_E (SPADES assembly) (version 2) | ecosystem: Environmental > Aquatic > Thermal springs > Hot (42-90C)...
TTCCCCATAAACTAAGAAGCTATTTTACTACGACTAACTGGATAGAGAGGTGTTTTAAGGAGCTTAAGGATAATATTCGTGTTAGGGGATATTTTCACTCTGAGGAGAGTGCAAATAAATTTTTATATATATTTTTTAGAGATAAGAACTTAAAATATCAGAGCAGGAAATTAAGGTACTCAAATATTCTTGAGGAGACATTTAATGGATAAAAATCTTTCAAGAGGGATCTCTGACACAATTAAGTTGACATTACCAATTTTAAGCCTAAAATTGATTATTTTTGCATTTTCAATTGAGAATTATCAAGTAATTGCTAATTATCAAAATTACACCTAAGGAGTGGCAGACCTCTGCACGGATATTTGGGAGTGGCCCCATATTCGTGTAAGCCATACCACGATGAAGCAGGAAGCTCTCTGCTTGAAGTGGAGAGAGGAAGTCACCAAAGTTTATTTCCTCATGTTAAAATTTTTCTCTTTTTTTAACATAATGTTTTCCTCATGTTAAAATTTTTCTTCTTTCTTAACATAATGTTTTCCTCATGTTAAAAATTTTATTTTAAACTCGTTTCTTTAAATAATTGATATAGTGGTTCATTAATATAATAGTTGTTTTTCCACATTTTAATTTTTTTTAGCAAGCCATGATTAGAAAGTTCATCTAAATATTTTGCGGCTGTTTGTCTTGATACTTTAAGATCGTTTGCCAAAAAATCAATTTTTGTATATGGATGATTGAAGAGATTATTTATTAAATCTTGTGAGTAAAAATTAAAGTTGCTTCTAATTGTTTGGTTGTATTGCTGCATTAATTCACGAATACCATCTATTATTTTGATTGTAAATTCTGATGTCTCCTTAACTCCTGTTAGCATAAAAACAACCCACTCTTTCCATACATTATTTTCTCTTACAGCTTGCAACAATCGATAATATTCTGATTTATTTTTAATTATATATCTACTTAAATACAAAATTGGAAGGTCTAACAATCCTTTAAGGATTAAATATAGTACATTTATAATTCTGCCTATTCTTCCATTACCATCATAAAATGGATGAATTGATTCAAACTGATAATGTATAATTGCCATTTTAATTAATGGTTCTGTATTAAAGAGAGAATCGTCATTTATGAATTTTTCGAGATTATCAAGCAACGAAATAATTTCATTAAAGTCTTGTGGCGGAGTGTATACAATTTGCCCACTTTGTTCATTTTTTAATACCGTACCAGGTAGTTTTCTTATTCCCGCACTATTTCTTACAATTAATGATTGTAATTCTATTATGTGATTGATTGAAAGAAATTTATTTTGAGTAATAATGTCAAAACCTTTTTTTATTGCAATGTTATAATTCTTGACTTCTTTAACATCGGGATTGGTAATAATATTTTCAAATAAAGTTTCCTTATATAATTCGTCGTGCGTTGTAATGATATTTTCTATTGCAGAGCTTTCTTTAGCTTCTAACAGTGGCAAAGTATTTAACAATATAACTTGATTTGGTATAGTTTTGGCTATCCCCTGCAGACGGCCCAAGCTATACATGGCTTTAGCATTATGTCTTAGAATAATTGGTGTTTCTAAATTGACGCTTGGAGGTAATTTTGATAATTTTTTATCTTCTTTCTTCATAATTGCAATTATGAACTATTCTACATGAAAGTCAAGATGCTGGGGTTTATTTTGTTTTGTTTGTTTTGAGTAGCTTTAGCATTTGTTTGGTTTTGAATAAAATACTACAGCTATTCAAAAGATTGGCACAACTAATTGTACATTTTTTAGCTTGACAGAAAGATATAAATGTCTAAAATGTTAAAATAAGTCTTAGTTAAATACTGCTTTGCAATGTGGCTAAAAACTAGATTTTTGGGGTTAATTGGGGATGCTAAAGTATTTGGTAGTTTCTTTTTTTGTGTGCTTTTTTGTTAACCTAGCAGTGATTTGGTTTTCAAAAAAAGCATTTTTTGGTATAGATTACCTCAATAATGAACCACAAAAATTCCATAAGACACCTACACCACGACTTGGGGGTGTTGGTATTTTTACTGCCTTTTTAACACTTTCGCTGCTGCTGTTTTTTCACAGAAAAGAAAGTGACTTTCTGTTATTTTCTGCATCCTCCAGTGTAATATTTTTAGCAGGCTTTGTAGAAGACATTACAAGAAAAATAAAACCGTCTGTTAGATTATTAGCTGCAATGTGCTCTGCAGTTTTAGGCATATATTTGATTGGAGCTCTGCTTACCAGATTAGATATCGGTTTTATAGACAAACTTTTGCAGTTTAAATTGCTTGCAGTTATTATAACGCTTATTGCGGTAGCTGGGGTGTCCAATTCCTTTAACATAATTGATGGCTACAATGGTTTGGCATCTATGGTGTCAATTATTATTTTTTTTGGACTTGCGTATGTATCATTCAAATTAAACGATATATTTCTAGTTGAAGTATCTTTTTTTATGATATTTGCACTAATAGCATTTTTTTTGCTAAATTTTCCTTTTGGTAAGATTTTTTTAGGTGATGGCGGTGCTTACTTTGTAGGATTTATGGTAGCTGAAGTATCGATACTGCTTGTTGCAAGGCACAAGCAGGTATCTGCTTTTTTCCCACTGCTTTTATGCATATATCCCATATTTGAAACTATATTTTCTATGTACAGAAGAAAAATAATCAGAAAGTCTTCAGCCTCAAAAGCAGACGCGCTTCATCTCCATACGCTTTTGCATAGAAGAATTATACCTCACGTTATAGATCCAAAATCTAGAAAAGACTTGCTGTATAAAAATTCAGCCACTTCGCCTATTTTGTGGTTTTTGACTACAATTAGCGCAGTGCCCGCAGTTTTATTTTGGGGCAGCAGAGACATTTTAATTGCATTTACTATTCTTTTTATGATAATCTATGTAGTGCTATATAAGAGCATTGTGAGCTTTAAATTTATTAGAGCAATAAATTTTATTGTTAATTGGAAAAAGATTCGTTGACTATGAAAAATTTGTTATTGATTTTGACTACAAACTTTGTAGAATTAAAAAATATCTTAGTGTGGGGGTGAGTTTTGTTTAAGAAAATACTTTTGGTTTCAATTTTTTTATTAACTTTTATTAGTATAGGCTATACTCAAGGGGTTCAAATAACGCCTTTGTATTCAACTGGTCAAACTCAATCGTTAGGGCAGGACAATGCACCAACTGCAATAAATCCTTCACAAACAGGCCCTCAAGAGCTTAATGGTGAATCTCAGGCTAAACAGTCTCAATATAGCCCACAAAATCAGCCGTCTATTTCTCAATTCCAAGAATCACAGCAAAAAACTTTGAGTTCTCAATCGCAAAGCGTTTCTAATACTAGCACATCTAAACAACCGCCTTTGAGTAATCAAAGTTTATCAACAGTAAGCCCAACTCTTACTGCTGCAAGCCAACCTTCTGCATTTGAAGAGTTTATTAGCGGAGCACTACCCTCCAATGTATCAGTAAAAAACCTTAAACAATTTGGATATAACCTTTTTGTAAGCCCTCCTTCTACTTTTGCTCCCGCAATGAGTATACCAGTTGGTCCAAACTATATCATAGGGCCCAACGATCAAATAAAAATAGATGTTTGGGGAAGCATTAATGAAAATCTTACCCTAACTGTTAATAGAGATGGCCAAATAAACATTCCAGGTGTTGGTGTTGTTGACGTAGCTGGATTAAAATTTGGAGAGCTGCAAGATACAATTAAATCAGCTTTTTCAAAGTACTATAAAAATTTTAACATTAATGTTACGATGGGCACTCTAAGAACAATGACTATTTATGTAGTGGGCTATGCAGCTCATCCTGGAAGCTACACGGTATCGTCTTTATCAACACTAATTAGTGCAATTTTTGCATGCGGCGGTCCTTCAAAAATCGGCTCGATGCGAAATATTGAAGTAAAAAGGGACGGAAAGACAATAGACCACTTTGATATGTACAATTTCCTTATTTACGGCGATACTACAGGAAACATTAGACTTCAGCCCCAAGATGTCATTTATATACCTCCAATTGGTCCGCAGGTAGCTATAGCTGGGGCTGTAAAGGATCCTGCAATATACGAGCTAAAGGGCAGAACATCAATTTTGGCTCTAATAAATATGGCAGGAGGACTGCAAAGCTTTGCTTTTACAGGCAGAGTCCAAGTTTATAGAGTGGTCGACCATAAAGTTAGGATGGTTTTTGAAGACAGCTTGAATGATTTAAGAAGTTTAGCAGAATTAAAAAAACACCCTGAAGCAAATTTTATAGTTCAAGGGGGCGATCTTGTTAAAATATACTCTGTCCCGCAGGAAATGAACACGGTTAAATTAGAGGGCGCTGTTGCGATGCCCGGATCTTTTGCAATTAAACCAAATATAACACGTATTAAAACCGTTATAGATAGAGCAGGCGGTTTACTTTACTATGCATCGGATGAAGCAGAAATTACAAGAACAATTGTTACACAAGAAGGTCCGAAAGTAGAAAGATTCCACGTAAACCTAGCAAAAGCTTTAAAAGGAGACCCTAAAGATAATATACCTCTTGAAATTGGAGACTACATCTTCGTAAGAACTATACCAAATTGGCATCCTTATGAATATGTGTATATAGGAGGCCAAGTAAAATATCCGGGCGTTTATCCTATAACTCCAGGAGAGACGTTGTCTTCTGTTTTAGAGCGTGCGGGAGGATATACTAAAGATGCTTACCTAAGGGGCGCTGTATTTACACGCCGCAGTGTGCAAAAAATTCAGCAAGACAGTATAAACCAGATGATAACAAGACTTCAGCAGCAGCTTCTTGCAAACAGTGCTCAGCAAGCGTCAACAGCTGTTTCAGCAACAAGTGCTCAGGCAAACCAAGCAGCACTGGCAAGCGCGCAGGCTTTCATAGCATCTCTAAGATCTGTTAAGGCAAGCGGAAGAGTAACGATAGCTTTGGCGCCGCTTAGAATCCTAAAAGGCAGCTCACAGGATATTCCGTTAGAAAACGGCGACAGTCTATATATCCCTGTGAGAAACGATGTTGTTAATGTTGTGGGAGCAGTAATGTCGCCTGGAAGCTATGTATATAATCCAAACTATACATGGAAGGATTACATAGAAATGGCAGGTGGTTATCAGAGTGATGCTGACATAAAAGACGTTTACGTATATAGAGCAAACGGCTCTGCAGTAAAAGTATCGCACGGTCTTGTAAGCTGGAACCCGTATAAGGATAGGTGGGAATTCGCTGCTTTTAATAAAGATGAAAACAAACTATGGCCTGGCGATACAATTATAGTTCCACAGAAACTTCAGGAGTTCCCATGGCTTAGAAACATTAAAGACGTAACGCAAGTGCTTATGAATATAGCTGTAACAGCAGCAGTAGCTATACATTTGTATTAGACAGTTAGCCCCCATAATTATTGTGGGGGTTTTGCATATTAAACAATGTATGTTTTAAAATTGAAAAGGATTTGGTATTTTGAGGTTGAATAAGCTTATTTTTTTTGCCTATTTTTTTTTGTTGTTTCTTCTTTTATTGCCGCAAAATTCTCAAGCCTTTGATAATTTTTTACATTCTCCAAACAACTACGGCGTTACAGGTCTTATGTCAATACCTACAGCAAGAGTAATGAAGGAAGATACCTATAGGATAGGCATTAACCGAGTGAGCCCATACGTTCACTACTATATTACACTAAGCCCGCTAAAAGGCCTTGAAATTAATGCCCTTGTTACTGAGATATTGGGCTTAATTCCTTTTCATGCGCCATCTGAATCAGGATACGGCAGTTATAAGGACAAATCTATAGATATAAAATACCAGATTGAAAAAGAAGGGAAATACACCCCAGCAGTAGCGATTGGTTTATTGGATCCATACGGGCAATCACGACGATATTCTTCTCAGTATATTGTTTTTAGCAAACAAATCTATCCGTTTGATTTTACTGTTGGGTTAGGAAACGGTAGGCTTGGTAAAGTCCCCTTGGCGCCTACAGGCGGTCATTTTTCTTCCATGCAGATGTTTACGCATCCAAGAGCTTGGCTTAAAGACTCTAATTTTTTTTGGGGCTTACAGTTTGCACCCTCTAAAACTTGGGCTTTGATGTTGGAATATGACCCAATAGAGTACACACACGATACATCAGACCCAGCCTGTGCCGATTATTTTTCTTCTCATCCTCCTGCTTCTCATTATAATGTAGGCTTAAGGTTAAATCCTGCAAAATGGGTTGAAATGGATTTTAGTTATCAAAGAGGCAATCAGTTTGGCGTAAATGTTTCCATGCCTTTTGATATAGGAAAGCCTATGGTACCTATAAAGGACCATATAGTCGAGTATCCATATGTGGATCAAAGTTTAGGGTCGTTTGAAACCAAACTAGCAGACGCACTTCATCAATCTGGTTTTAGCAACATAAGAATAAAACTAAAAGGCGAAACTCTGTGGGTTGAAGCTCAAAACGATGTTTACTTTTACACTCCAAAGGCGGTAAAGGTTATAAGTCAAATAATTTCTAGTGTAAAAAGCAAGGTCAAAAAGATAAATAAAGTTCACATTATTATTTCACACAATAATGTTCCAGTACTTGAGTTTGATACAACAAAAGGCGATATAGATGACTATAACAGCGGTAAATTAAAAAAGTGGGAATTTTTGTATTTATCTAAGGTTCATACTGATATTTACAAAGGCATAGATGCACCTACGCAGTACTACCGTCAGTTTAGTTATGAGATAAATCCATCCCTGCAGAATTTTTTAAACGATCCTTCTGGATTTTTTAGATATAGGTTTGGTCTTAACGGAATAATAAAGTATTACCCTTGGCAAGGCGGAACTATTGTATCTCAAGTTGATTACTACCCAATAAATAATATTTCTACTGTTAATCAACCACTTTCAATACCAGTAAGAAGCGATTTGCCTTTTTATTTAGAAAAAAAGCTTTCTTTAGATAGACTTCTCTACAACCAAATATTTAAATTACCGCACGATATTTATACAAGATTTGCCGTGGGTTTGCTTGAAATAGAGTATGCAGGAATTGATGCTCAAATAGCTAAACCGCTTTTTGATGGTAGACTTATGGTAGGAATAAGCGGAAGTTTGGTAAAAAAGCGATCCATAAACGACCCATTTGGTTTTTCGCATAAAAGCTACGCCAAAAGCCACTATTATACGGGGTTTTTTGATGTTCGCTATAATATACCAAAAACTCAAATGTATGTTGATTTAAAAACAGGCAGGTTTCTTGCTGGAGATGTAGGTACCCAAATTACAGTTTCAAAGTTTATAAACGGTGTAACGCTTTCTGCATGGTACAGCTTTACAAATACATCCATATTCAGCGACCAATACAATAGAGGCTACCACAACTTCGGTGTTTCTGTATCTATACCTTTGAGGTTGTTTGAAGGCAAAGACACAAAGAGTGTTTACTCTTATTCTCTTGAGCCGTGGACTAGAGATGTAGCGCAGGATATAAGCCACTATGACGATCTACTCGACTACATAGGCAGAAATACGAAGATGGGATTTTATGATGACTTTGCTAGATAATTTTATTGAAAAATTTGATTTTAAATATAATTTTTTCTTGACAAAAGTAAAATTATTAGTTAGATTTAATTAATCGAGATTTTTGGAGGTTAGTATGAACAAAATGAGAAAGTTTTTAAGCATTGCATCGACAGTATTGTTGCTCTCAGGCAGTATAGCAGCAAGCGCCATGGCTGCAGGTGAAGAGGCAGCTCCAGCAGCCGCAGGTTCAACGGCAGCACCCACAACCACTGTAGCGCCAGCTTCTACAGTAGCAGCATCAACAGGTGCAGGAGCAGGTGCAGCAGCAGCTGGAACAGTTAGTGCTGGCACAATAGCAGCTGTAGCGGTAGGTGCAGCAGCAATTGCAGGTATAGCAATAGCAGCAAGCGGAAGCAGCAGCGGAAGCAGCACTGTAACAACAACGGCTCACCATTAATATGTAAACAAAAGCCTTGTTTTCAAAAACAAGGCTTTTTTAAAAGTGGATAGAGATAGGAGTAATTAAGAACGGTGTTTTTTGGCAAAAAATTCTTATATATTTTAGTTTTGTTTTTAGCTTTGTTTTTGACTTTTCCTCGTTTTGCAAGTGCTGATTATGCGCAAAGAGAAAAAGAAGACGCAGTATTAAATAATGCAGATGAGTGCTTTAAGGCAATGCAAAATGAGGATTTTACCAAAGTTTGGAGTTTGTTGAGTTCCAAATCTAAGAGCCAAATAATTGATAGTGTTTATAAAAACCTGCTAAAAGCTAATATAACTACCTATACAAAAAAGGATATAGAACAAGATTTTTCTGTTGGCGGTCCCATTTCTAAATCGTTTTGGTCTGGTTATCTAAAGAATTTCTCTCCAAAAATGGTTTTAGATGAAAGTGTTTGGGAAAAGGTTGAGTTTGATGGCGATAAAGCAAAAATAGTTATAAAGTACAAAAAAGCTACAGTTCCCTTTGATCTGAAGATGTATAAAGAAAATAACGAATGGAAAGTTGGTCTTATAGAAACTTTTGGTATGTAAGCGGGGTAGGATGGCCGAAGAAGAAGCAAAAATTCCTGAAAACAAACTTAGTAGAAACAACATAGATGAAGACGAAATTAACCTTTTAGACTTATTTATCGTTCTTTTAAAGCACAAAAAACTTATTCTTTCTATTACATTTGGTGTTGCTGTATTAAGCGTAATAATTAGTCTTTTAATGACGCCAATTTATGAAGCAAAAACTACTCTCATGCCACCTCAAGGCACTGAGTCGTCTCTAAGCTCTGCATTTGCTCAGACTGCAGCGGCAGTGGCCGGCATTGGCTTGCCTGTGAAGAATCCATCTGAAATTTATGTGGATTTAGCAAAAAGTAACTTTGTTGTTGATAGAGTTATAAAAAAATTTAATCTAATGAAGCTCTACAAAGCCAAGAATATTGATATTGCAAGAAAAGATGTTTTAAAAAACTTGGATGTGCAAACAGATCCAAAAACTGGAATTATAACCATTGGATACAAGGACAAAAACCCAAAACGTTCAGCAGATATCGCAAATGCCTTTGTAGAAGCTTTATCAGATTTAAACAACAAATTGGCTATCACAAAAGCCGCTGTTGATAAAAGATTTTTTGAAAATGAGTTAAAAAAATCTTATATTGAGCTTGTAGAAGCAGAAAAAAATATAGAAGCGTTCCAGAAAAAAACAGGTGTAATTGAACTAACAGAGCAAACAAAGGCGGCTATAGGCTCAATAGCAAAACTTAAGGCTCAAATAGTAACTGAAGAAGCTAAGATTGCAGCAATGGGAACATACGCAACACCAACTAACCCAGATTACCAAAAAGCGCAAGCAGCACTTGGCAGTTTGCAAGCCCAATTGAATGCGCTGGAGCAAGGTGAAGGCAAAAATGCAATAACACCTGTGGGTAAAGTACCAACTTTATATGGTAAATATATAAACTTAGTAGGTGAATTGGGTTTCAGAAAAGCCGTATACGAAATGCTCTCAAAGCTATATGAAAAGTCAGCGATAAAAGAAGCAAAAGGTGCATCATTGATACAAGTGATCGATAAAGCAACACCGCCTAAAATTAGAGTGAGCCCGAAAAGGGCTTTAATTGTTATTGTATCAACTTTTGCAGCATTTTTTTTGTCAATATTCATAGCTTTTTTTAAAGAGTTTATTGAGCGTGCAGCTCAAGATGAAGAGAACAAAGAACGTATGGAATTAATAAGAAAATACGCATCTTTTAGAAAGAAAAAGCAAAGCGCTTGAAGCTTCAAGAATGGCACAATGAATGATTTTTATGAAGACGAAATCGTTTCAGCATTAATCAATAAGTTTCCATCAATTAAAAAAGACACGTTGCAGATACAATGTATTTTCAATAAAAATCGTGAACTAAAAAGAATCAAAAAAATAATTATTAACAAAACAAACAATGTCTTAAAGTTTCAACTTTTAATCGTTTTTATTTCTTTCATATTTTTTCAAATTTGATTTATGTTAAGCTTATCCTTTGTATTCAAAAAACTTTTAGAATTTGCTATTTTTCCGCCTGGCATAATCATCATTGCGTTTTTAATCATCGCTTATCTTGCAAGAAAAACAAAATTAGCAAGCATATTTAGCTTGTTTTGCGCTTTTTGTTTGTATGCTTTATCAATACAACCAGTTTCCAATTATTTATTGAAGCCGTTAGAGAGTGCCTACACTCAACCAAAAACTCTAAAGGCTGACTGCATAGTTGTGTTGGCAGCTGGGTCATACAACAGCAAAACGCTTGATGCTGATTCCTTAAATAGGCTGGTTTCTGGCTACATTTTATTTCGAAAAACTCATTTACCCATTATATTATCTGGTGGATATGCTACATCTACAACAGCAACTGCAGATATTATGAAAAATTTGCTCATAGAGTTCGGCGTGAACCCAAAAGATATAATAGTTGATGCAAAGAGCAACGATACCAATCAAAATGCTTTAAATACAGCTTTAATCTGCAAAGAACACAACTTTAAGACGATAATTCTTGTAACATCAGCATACCACATGAAGCGTGCGGTGTTTTTGTTTAAAAAAGCAAAACTTAATGTAATACCCTACCCAACTGATTACAAAGAAAACTATCATTATAACTTTTATTCTTACCTTCCTGCGCTTTTAAATCTAACCGAATCGTCAGAAGCATTAAGGGAGTATTTAGGGTATGTGTATTATAAATTGAGAGGACAGCTATAATGAATCTTTTATTAGCAGTCATTTTACCTTCAGCGTTTAAAATAAAAATCTTATTGAATCAAACGAGGTATACCCATGAAAATAGCCTTCAACGCTCTTAGTGCAAAAGCAGGGGCTGGTGTTTCTGTATTTCAGACTTTAATGCCAACTATAGCTCAGTTAGATAAAGAAAATCATTATTATATAATTGTATCAAAAGAGCAGCAGGAAATCATTAAAAAAATTCCAGATAATTTTCACAAAATTATTCTTAATCATGTTCCTAATAATCCATATTTGAGAGTTTTATATGAACAATTTATATTACCTTCTATTTTATTAAAAAATAGAATAGATTTGCTGTATTCTGTTGGCAATACTACAGCATTGCTGGCTCCAACCAAAATAGTTTTATTTATTGAAAATACTAATCCATTTACTAAAATTGTAAATAATTGGTCTTTTAAAGAAAAGTTAAGAAATAAGTTACTTTTCTATTTAACCAAATTGTCAGCTAAAAGAGCGAATAAAATTCGATTTTGCTCAAAAAGGTCAAAAGATCTTATATGTAAAATGCTAAATATCCCTGAAAACAAAACTTTTATACTTCATCATGGAATCTATATTGATTTAAAAGAACTTAATAACAAAAAAAGGGAAATTGATTTCAATTATATTCTTGGGCTCTCTGTAGTAGCACCGCATAAAAATTTTGAAACTTTGATAAAGGCTTTTAGTATAATCAAAATAAAATATAATTACTCTGGAAAACTCTTAATTGTGGGTGATACATGTTATGAAGATTATTATATTAAACTACAAAACTTAATAAAAGATTTGAATCTAAAAAATGATGTAATTTTTACTGGAAAAATTTCCCATAATGAAGTTTTTAATTATTATGTTCACTGTGATCTTTTTGTTTTTCCTTCTTTAGAGGAAACATTTGGTATACCATTAATTGAAGCTTTATCACTTGGGGTTCCAACTATAGCTTCAGATGGCAAAAAATATAACAACTTATTTATTCCTTTTAATGAATTGGCAGGAGAATATGCAATCTATTTTGACCCTTATTCTGAAGAAGATTTGGCTGAAAAAATTAATATAATTTTAAGTAGTGAAGAATTAAAAAATAAATTTAGTGAAAATGCTAAAATTTTTAGAACAAAATATGATATAAGCATAGTAGCATCAGAGTTAATAAAAGAGTTTAATTCCCTAGGAGGCAAATAAATGAAAATCGTTGTTACAGGTGGTTCTGGGTTTATCGGAACAAATTATATGGATTATGTATTAGATAAAGGCTTAGAAGTAATCAACATAGATATTAAGCCACCATTAAAACAAGCACATAAGCAATATTACAAAGAATGTGATATAATGGATTACCATAAACTTGAAAAAATTTTTAACGATTTTAAACCAACTCATGTTGTTCATCTTGCAGCAAAAACAGGTGCTCACTCTATCACAGATTTAAAAGAGTTTGCACCGAATATAGATGGAGTAAGAAATATTATCAGTGCTTGCATTAAAGCTGGATCCGTAGAACATGTCATATTTACATCTACTTTGCTCGTCTGTAAGATGGGTTATATTCCTAAACATGATACCGATTATATGCCCACAACTGCCTATGGTAAAAGTAAAGTTGAGGGCGAGCTTATTGTGAGAAACTGGAAAGAAATGCCATTTCAATGGACAATCATTCGTCCAATTTCTGTCTGGGGACCTTGGATGGTGGAACCATACATCAATTTTTTTAAAGCTGTTTATCAAGGCTGGTATATGCATATAGGGCATGGTCATTATAAAAGGTCTATGGGATATGTGGAAAATATTGCACACGAAATTCATAGCATACTTTTGGCAAAAAAAGAACTTGTCGATAAAAAAACCTTTTATGTTGGTGATCCAGAGCCAACAGATCTTTACGATTTTGCAGAAACTGTTAGGGAATATATGAATGCCCCAAAAATACACAAGATGTTCTATCCCATAGCGAAGTTTTTTGCATATACTGGAGATATTTTAAAATTCTTTGGTTGGACAAATGCACCCTTGACAAGTTTCAGGCTAAATAATATTACAACCGAATATGTGTTTGATTTATCCAATCTAATGGAAATTGCATCACCCTTGCCTTTTTCTCAAAAAGAAGGTATCATCAGGTCCATCGAATGGATGAAACAACAAAAAATTATTAAATAAAGAGGTCGCGATGTTACAGCTCATTCAAAATTATCGAACTGGAGAAATAGAATTAGCAGATGTTCCTGTACCTAATTGTTCTTCTAATAGTATTTTGGTAAAAAATATTTCTTCTCTAATAAGCATAGGTACAGAAAAATCTATCATCGATTTAGGAAAAAAAAGTTTACTCGGAAAAGCAAAAGCAAGACCAGACTTAGTAAAGCGTTTTTTAGATAAAGCCAAAAAAGAAGGCTTTTTAAAAACCTTTCAAGAAGCATTAGGAAGACTTGATAACCCTACTCCACTTGGCTATAGTTCAGCAGGTATTGTTGTCGAAGTTGGTGCGAACACTCATAAATTCTCGCCCGGGGATCGAGTGGCATGTATAGGTGCTGGGTATGCAAGTCATGCAGAATATATTTCTGTTCCAGAACATCTTTGCTGCAATATTCCCGACAATGTGAGCTTCGAGGAAGCATCCTTTGGAATGTTGGGGATAATTGCCCTGCATGGAGTTCGCAGTGCAAACTTAACGTTTGGAGAAAATGTTGCAGTTATTGGATTAGGCCTTTTAGGATTATTAACGGTTCAAATACTTAAAGCATATGGTAGTAAAGTAGTAGGGTTTGATATTGATCCAAATAAAGTAAAACTTGCTCAGGAACTTGGAATTGATTACGCTTTTAATGATTTAGATGAGTTTAAAAAAGCAGTAGAGATATTTTCTAATGGTTTTGGTGCTGATGCTGTGATTATTACCGCTGCTACAAAAAGCAACGAACCGATCAACACCGCGGTAGAAATTGCAAGAATGAAAGGAAAAATTGTATTAGTGGGCGTAGCAGATATCCATCCAGATAGAAACGAAATGTGGCATAAAGAAGTCGAAATAGTTGTTTCTAAAGCTGGTGGACCTGGTATATTTGATCCCTTTTATGAATTAAAAGGGATAGATTATCCAATCGGATATGTGCGTTGGACAGAAAATAGAAACTTAGAAGAATTTTTAAGACTTATTTCCGAAAAAAGAGTTAATGTAAATAAGCTTATCACACATAAATTCCTAATCGATGATGCTTTAAAAGCATACGAAGATTTACTAAGAAATTCTGCTAATTATATTGGAGTAATACTACAATATCCCGAATCAGACGTTAAAAACTACAAAGACGATAAAACAAAATATTTAAACAGTTCATACCCAACTAAAAAAGATCAAATCAATATCGGTGTTATTGGGGCTGGATTATTCGGAAAAGCCGTCCTCTTACCAGCTTTAAGCAAAATAAAAGATGCCAAACTCAGCATAATATCTACTTCCTCCTCTGCGAATGTATACCATACAGGGAAGAAATATAAATTTAATACAATAACAACAAATTATAATGAGGTGTTAACATCCCAAAATGTCAATGCTGTGGTCATTTTAACACCCCATAGTCAACACAAAAAGATGCTTATAGAAGCACTATCTAATAACAAACATGTATTTGTAGAAAAACCATTATGCATCAATGAACAAGAATTACAAGAAATTGACGAACTTTACACAAAATTGCTTTCTAAGAATAATGCACCTTATTTGATGGTCGGTTATAACAGAAGGTTTTCTCCCCATGCCCAACAGGCATATCAATATTTACAAAAAAGGATCAATCCCACTATGATCCACTATCGTGTTAATGCAGGTTTTGTTCCGAAAAGTCATTGGGTTCATTCGGAAGAAGAAGGAAGAAGCAGAATTGTTGGTGAGATTTGTCATTTTGTAGATATGCTAATCTTTTTAACAGGTAATAATCCTACAAAAATCTATGCAGAAAGGATAAAAGGTGATGATCAAAGCATAATTAATAATGACAATATAAATATTACGATTTCTTTTCAAGATAGTTCAGTGGGCAATATTTTTTATACTGCATCGGGAGATAAGGCTTTCTCGAGAGAAAGAGTAGAAATCTATTCAGAAGGGAAAACAATCGTTATTAATGATTATAAAGAAACAATGGTTTTCTTTAACGGAAAAAGAAAATCTTATAAAACAATCAATCAAGATATGGGATATAAAAACGAGTTAGGACATTTTATCGATGTCATTAAAGGGAAATCTAAACCTTTACTTACATACAAAGATATATATGATTCTACTTTAACAATCTTTAAAATCGAAGAATCAATAGCAAAAGGGGAACCAGTAGTACTATGAAAATCCTATTAATTACAGATTCTTATCCACCAGAAATCAGATCAGCTTCGCATTTGATGCAAGAGCTTGCAGAAGGTTTAAAAGAGAGAGGGCATAGAATAATCGTTTGTACATCTTATCCTCAATATAATCTTTCCGACGAATACAAAGACATAGAATTTCTCGAATATACCAAAGAAAACGATATCGAAATAATCAGAGTAAAAACATTACCACATCATAAAGTAAACTTTATTATTAGAGGAATTGCACAATTATATATGCCATATATTTTTTATAAAAAAATCAAAAAATACACCAAAGAAAAGATAGATGCAGTAATAGTTTATACGCCACCTTTACCTTTAGCAAAAGCAGGAGAAATGATTAAAAAAGAATTCGCAGCGCGATATTTATTAAATGTTCAAGATATCTTTCCTCAAAATGCCATAGATTTAGGGATATTAAAAAATAAAATGCTAATCAAATTTTTTGAACAAATGGAATATAAAGCTTACAAAAATGCAGATATTTTTACTGTTCACTCTGAAGGCAATTATGATTTTATTTTAAATCGATATCCAAATTTTAAAGATAAGTTATATGTTTTACAAAACTGGGTAGAAACCAAATCTTTCGAAGAAGTAGATTTGACTGGAGAATTTAGAAAAAGATATGGTTTAGAAAATAGATTCATTATACTTTTTGCTGGTGTTATAGGACCTTCGCAAGGTTTGGACTTTGTGATTGAAGTGGCAGAAAATATTAAAGAACTAAAAGATATCTGCTTTTTAATTGTCGGCGATGGAATGGAGAAAGAACGTTTAGAAAAATTGGTAAAAGAGAAGCAACTGAATAATGTCTATTTTAAACCATTTGTTTCTAAAACAGGATATCCCAAATTAGTGGCCGATTGTGATGTGGGATTAGTATCATTGACAAGTTTAAATAAAACTCCTGTTGTACCAGGGAAGATTTTGGGTTATATGGCATCTCGTAAACCTATTCTTGCATTTCTTAATAAAGAAAGTGATGGACATAAAATTATCGAAAATGCAAAATGTGGATATTCCTGTACTTCTGATAATCTACAAAAAGCTATAGAAATAACAAAACTTATTTATAGTAAAAAAGAGGAATTAAAAAAAATGGGGGAAAATGGTTATCGATATGTTAAGGAAAACTTCGATAGAGATGTAATTCTTGATAAAATAGAAAATTTTATAGGGATGAAATAATGAAAAACAAAAAGATCTTAGTGGTGTTTGGTACAAGACCAGAAGCCATAAAAATGGCCCCCCTTATTATAGAATTAAAAAAGCATGATTTCGTAGATTTAAAAATCTGTGTTACTGCTCAACATAGGGAAATGTTGGATCAAGTTTTAAATTTATTTCAAATTCAACCGGACATTGATCTTAACTTGATGAAGCCAAATCAAACTCTTGCTGATATAACATCAAGTGTATTAACCAAAATGGATGAGATTCTAAAGAAAGAAAAGCCAGATATCGTTCTTATTCAAGGTGATACAACAACAGTTATGGCAACCGCAATGGCAGCTTTTTATAATAATATACATATCGGGCATGTAGAAGCAGGACTTAGATCATTTAACATAACATCACCTTTTCCAGAAGAATTTAACAGAAGAGTTGTTACTTTGGTAACAAAATATCATTTTGCACCTACGGAAAGAGCGAAAAATATTTTGCTAAGCGAAGGTATAAACAAAGAGAACATTTTTTTAACCGGCAATACGGTCATAGATTCCCTTTTTTATATTCTAAAAAAACCGATACCAACATACGTTACTGAACTTACAAAAAATATTCCTAAAAATAATAAAATAATATTGATAACTGCACATAGGAGAGAAAATTTCGGCGAAAAATTTGTAAATATTTGTAGAGGTATTAAAAAAATTGTCGAAAAAAACAAAAATGTATACGTTATTTTTCCTGTTCATTATAATCCGAACGTTCGTGAAACTGTTTTTAAAATATTAAATGATATAGACAGAATACTTTTAATTGATCCTGTCGAGTATAATATTTTAGTTCATCTTATGAATGTGTCGTATCTAATTCTAACTGATTCTGGTGGCATACAAGAAGAAGCACCATCTTTAGGAAAACCAGTATTAGTACTAAGAACAGAAACAGAAAGACCAGAAGGTATCGAAGCTGGTGTAGCAAAATTAATTGGTCCATATGAAGATAAAATAGTTGAAGAAACAGAAAAATTAATTTATAATGTAGAAGATGATTATAACAAAATGGCACAAACAACAAACCCCTATGGGGATGGTAATGCTTCTAAAAAAATTGTAGAAATATTATTAAATAATTAAAGGAGGAGTTATAATATGGCTAATTATGAAAAAAAAGTTAAACTGGTTAATGATTATCTTAAGAAATTAGAGTTAGAAAGCAATTTATTAAATTATTATAAAGGAAAAAATATACTTGTAACCGGTGGAGCAGGTGCAATAGGAAGTAATTTAATTATTGCTTTATCTCAATTAGTTGGCGATTCTGGTAGAATTGTTGTTTTGGATAATTTATCATCTATAAAAGTACCTGATCCTTGGAATGTAACTCCTCTTCCTAACATTATGTTTGTAAAAGGTGATATAAGAAGTGATATAGATCTAAAAAGGGTTTTTAAAGAAGATCTAGAAATTGTCTTTCATCTTGCAGCTTTTTTCGCTAATCAAAATTCTGTAGACTATCCAGAAATTTCTGCGGAGGTTGATATCATAGGACAAATAAAACTATTAGAATATTCAAGATTAGCAAAATTACAAAGATTTGTATATGCTTCGAGTGGATGTGCAATCTATGGGTCTTATCCACAATTACCATTAAAAGAAGATTTTATCTCTATGCATTTAACAACACCATATCAAATCAATAAAATGACTGGAGAAATGTATTGTAATTTTTATCATCATCATTATGAATTGCCAATAGTTAATTGTAGGTTTTTTAATTCCTACGGACCCGGAGAAGTTCCAGGGCAATATCGCAACGTTATTCCAAACTTTATATATTGGGCAATGAAGGGAAATCCATTACCCATTACTGGTACAGGCGAAGAAACAAGAGATTTTACTTATGTTTTAGATCTCGTTCAAGGTCTTATTAAAGCAGGTTATTACGAAAAAGCGATCGGAGAAAATTTTAACTTAGCAGCAGGCCGAGAAATATCGATTAAAGATATGGCAAACTTAGTAATAGAAGCAACAGGAAGCAAAGCAGGAATAGTTTTTAAGCAAAGACGTAAGTGGGATACAAAACCACGTCTACTTGCATCAATCGATAAAGCAGAAAAACTAATTGGTTACAAACCGATAATAGATTTTAAAGAAGGATTCAAAGATAACATAGAATGGTTTAAAGAAAATTGGGATAAAATAGAACAATTAGCAGATTTTCCCCCAGGTATGAGTAGCGCGGTAAGATAAATTATATAATTTCTATATCTGCTACTATAAATTGAGCTACTCTTTGGATGACTTCTTTCAAAGAAACTGAGATAATAGATCTCAATTTCTTTGAAAGGATGCAGTTTGAATCGTATTCGGTGTGCAATTAAAACGTAATACACAGAAAAAGCGGTTTTTAGAAAATGTACTCTTAGTCATTATTAGGAGCAGGACTTGAATATGTCGTTCCAAATGCTACAGAACCAGAGGATTTTGCTAAGAAATGTATTGATGCTTTAAAAGGCAGAATTAACTATGAAATAGTGTGGAAGAAGTTCGATGAAATGTATGATAATGAAAAGATTGTTGAAAAAATTAAACAGCTTATAATTTGGGTTTAACATAAATGTTTAAAATAAAAAAATACATCAGCATAGAATTATTTATTGTTTTTTTCTGGGCATTGATGGACTTAATAGAAGTCTTAGTTATTCTTAATACACATATTTTCACAGGAGATTTCTTTCCCTGGGAAGTAACAGTAAGCAATACAACAATTATTTTGTTATTTTTGTCACAGCTTTTAATTTATCTCTCTGTATATAAATTTTATATATTATTCATTAAAGAAAAAAGACTAATTAAGTCTAATTTGAACCTCAATATACATCTTTATAAATTTATTGACTATTTTTTTCTCTTATTGCTGTTGTTAAATATTTTATTTTTTATAATGGGCGCTTCCAATGTAGCAGGTAGCTATAAACCTAATTCCATATCTTTTGTTCTTCATTTGATTTCAATAGATGCAATTTTCCCTATATATTATTTTTTAAACAGAAATAGGAATAATAAAATTATTTATATAACAAACATATTAATTTATTTTCTTTTCCAAATAGCTAAAGGATGGAGTGGAATTATACTTCAAATTTTCTTATTTGAATTATATTTTAGATCAAGACAAAAAATAAGTTATAAATTTTTATTACTTTTACCCTTGCTTTTTGTTGGAGGTATATTTTTATATCAATTTGTCTTTCCAATGAAACTTGCAATAAGAGCGCATGGTAGTATACTCGATATAAAACCTATTTCATTTGTAACCGCAGCTGGTTTGCTAACCGGCAGACTATCAATGATGGGAAACTTAATAGCAATATTTCAATATAAATCAGATATTTTAAATTTACTAAATAATTTTTACCCGTTAAATTTTGAAATATTGAAATTTATTAGAATACAAATACCATCTTTTATCGCTAGTAATCTTTTTTCTTATAATATATTTCGTTATGGAATGGTAGGTAGTGCCCTTTGGTTATTTAAAACTGGTCAGCTACCGATGAGAGGTGTTATTGAAGTATCTGGCGATGGCCCAACGTTACTAGGTACATCTTATTTATTGTTTCTTAGGAACCCCTTAGAATTGATTTTGTTTTATTTATTTACATTTTTTGTTATATTTTATATCAAAATTATTCTAGATACCTTTAAGAGCAAAGATATTTATTTTCCATTTTTTATTTCTTTAATTTATTTTGTGCATGAAGCTGGAGAAGTAGCGGCTTTTGGAGTATTATTTTCCAGTTTAACGACTTTCTTTGCAGTTATATTATTTGCAAAGGCTATATTATATATATTAAAAAATAAATCTCAAATAAATAAGGTTTATGATAAAAAAACAGAAGCATTTTAAAATTAGTTATTATCTTGACGGCTTATTTTACAAAGGGGCTGGAATAGGAAGATATTTTGAATCTCTAACAAAAGAGTTTGCAAAAAGAGGTATAAAAATTTACAATTGCGTGCCCAATTGTAAAAAGTCAGCTAAAATTGATCTACCTGGGCCACTAAAATTGAGCCACCCTTCTTCTGGTTTTTTAATATAATGTCCAATTGAAACGTAATACACACTCTCCTGTTTTGTTTTCAGATTCTACCACATAGGAATAAAAATTTCTTGAAATTCGGTCTTTTTTTCCAGGGACATTATATTTTTATTTTTTACTAGCCAAATAAATTAAAACAGCATTTAATACTTCTTCGACTTTAATCATTTTTAAACATAAATTATTCTTCGGACAAATTTTCTTCATACATTCTTCGCAATCAACTGTTTTGCGAAATACTACATTGTTTTCACCTATAGGCTCCCATTCTCCTTTTTTGTTCCTAGCAGAAAAAATTGCAAAAACTTTTATCCCCATAGATGCTCCTAAATGCATAACGCCGGTATCATTAGATATAAGAATGGTACATTTAGCTAATAGTGCAGCGGATTCTATAATAGAGAGTTTACCAGCTAAATTCATTACTTTATCTTGAATCTTATTTTTTAATATTTCACCTTCCATGAATTCTTTTTGGTTACCAAACAAAATGAAATTAATACGACTATCTTGTTTTGAAAGATCTAACATAAGTTTACCGTAATTATCTATTCCCCACTTTTGTGCTGACGTTTTACCCCCAAAACCAATAGCTATTAAAATTTTGTCTTTTAATTTATTTTTATTTAAAAAATCATTAATTTTTACCTCAACATCTTGAGGTATATTTAATAAAGGTAATTCAACTACATTTTTATTATATGTTTGCCCTAAATATTTTGATATTTCTCGTAGATATCTATAACTTTCTCTTTCATACTTATTAACATTGCGAAGCGTATTTATTCGTAAAGATTCTTTAATTCCATATATTTTCGAAAATCCACAAATTTTAAAAAATATATAATCCCGAATAATATGAATAATATTTCTTCCAGGATACATATAAAACAAAATTTTCTCTTTAGAATCCCTTCTTATTTTTTTCACCAAAGATATAAGACTAAATAAATTTTTTTTATCATACATTAAATAATAAGAAAAAAAACCAGTATATTTTAAAACATCCCAAGTACTTATGTATTTTTTCTCATTATTTGTTATTAATATCATTTTTTTATTATATGCATTGAATATTTTACTTAAAGCAGGTAAAATAACTAAACTATCTCCTAAATTACCAACTCTGAATATATACACACTTTTTGATTTATTATATAATTTCATAAACTAATCCATCCCTCAGGATAACATGTATTTCCGCTTGCATTGAATTTAGGTGCAATTACAATCTTACTTTTATAAGTTGATAACCATGCTCCCCACCAACTAAAAGTACTATCAGCAGCGATAATAAAATGCTTACAATGTATCATAAGCCACAAATCTACCATAAGCATTTTCATCTCCTATATTGTGAAATATATATGTTACTTTATTTTGCGGAATATTGAACGCAGAAAAAGCAGTTTTGATATTATTAGAAAACACAAAATAATGAGCAGAACCTAACTTTTTAGAGATTAAATCCATTGCTTGCTTGTAATATTCTTTGGTAAGATTTCCTAATCTTGTGTTAATACTTGGAGGAATAAACCATCGAACATGTAAAGCGATGGAATTTTTAGTTTCACTAATTTTTTTAGCCATTTGAAGATTAAGAGAATCTGCTGGAGGATGTATAGTGAAGTCTTTTCTAATAATATCTTCTATATCTTTAAAATATCTTTCATCCTGCCACAACCCATCAAGATAAATAGTTCCTTTTATTTTCAAATTAATAAGTCTTGTATCAAATTCATTACTTTCTTCTTCTATATAAACTCTTTTTTCAAATGGTTTTCTTGAAGAGATTTTCAATACTGTCCCCTTTTGTCAATACTAAAATCAAGTTTTTTCTTATTCCAAACATTTATGCAACTTCCAATACTTTTCTAGCGTTATAGACTTTATCACTGTCTCCATTGTAATATACTTCATCTGGGGTTTGATAGTCTAAGCTAGAATGGAGTCTTTCACTATTGTAAATATTGATGTATTCATCTATTCCTTTTTTTGCCTCCTTGATAGTGTTGTAGCTTTTTTTCATAAACATCCTCATATTTAAGTGTTCTTTAAGAATCTCTCCATAACAATGTTGTCAATGGATCTGCCTTTGGCATCCATAGAAATAGAGATGTTATTTTGGGTTAGTATCTCTATATGCTCATTAGCTGTATACTGGCTTCCTTGATCTAAAGTTAAAAATATCTGGTTTACCATACATTGCTATTGCTTCACTTAGCACACTGGTTGTAAGATAGACATCCATTGTATTTGATAGTTTCCATGAAAGTATCTTTTTCGTATACCAGTCTATTATAGCAGCCAAATAGGCATGCCCATTTTCAAGTTTGATGTAGGTAATATCACCACTTTCATATTTGATTGGGTTTTTGTGTAACAACTTGATTTTCTTTATTTTTCAGTGCGTCTAAAAGGTAAGGATACTTTTTATGCTCTTTATTGGCAATAGTTGTTTTAGAAATAGGATAGAGAGCTCTTATACCCATAAAGACAAGGGCGCTTTTTATAAGTTTTCTGCCTACGTTAAAGCCTAATTTATTAAGAAGCTCTTGAATACGTCTTGTGCCGTAGTAGGGATATTTTGTATGAATCTTGTCTATAGCATCTAAGAGCTTTTTATCTTTGCTTTTGCTAAATGGCTCTATGGGTTTATAGTAGTAGGCTGTTTTGCTTATACCTAAAAGTTCAAGCTGTCTATTTAAGGAGGGTTGACTTTTTGATGAAGGATTTGCAAGAGTTGTAGCTTGGACACCTTCACCTTTATCGACCATTTCTTTTTTAGTCGATAAGTCCAAGCTTTTTAATTTTCCCAAAAGCCAATCCCTTTCAACAATGGCTTCACCTAATTTTTGTGCAGTTGCATCTTTTTCTTTTTTGAGATGCTCTATTTCTTCTTTATACTCTTTAACAACTGCACTTTTATCGAAAGCAAGTGAAGCGTTTGCTATAAACTGTTTTTTCCACTCAATCAGAGTTTTTGGAAGCATTTCATATTTGCTTGCTATCTCATTTATGGTTTTATCCCCTTCTAGAAGCTCAAGTACAACTTTAGCTTTAAAATCTGGGCTGTATGTTTTTCTTTTTCTACTCACTGCCTGTCCCTCCTGTTTTGTTTTCAGATTCTACCACATAGGAATAAAAATTCATTAAAATTCGGTCTTTTTTTCCAGGGACATTATAAAAAATAAGCATCATAAACTTTTAAATTTTATATTGTCTATTACATTAAATTAAATTCATAAAACCAAATCTGATTTTGGATTCAATCTCTAACTCATTAAAATAGTCGATATAATTGATATCTATTTTATAATAATTTAATATTTTGTCACGAATAGAATTTTCGATTTCTTTAAGAACCCGATTAGTTTTGAGTGCATATAGAACATACAACTTTTTATTATTTTCTAAATCATCTATATTTACAAGCGGAGATAGGTTTCCATACAACCATGCATTTTCAGGTTTAAATAAATTTTTAAGTGCATACAAATAAGCATACTTATAAAAATTTTCTAGTGTTACAACTATTCCATTAGATTTTTGATTTATCATAAATGCAGTATTTCTTTTTAGTGAGTTAAAATCACGAAAAGTATTATAATATAAACCTATAGGTGATTCTTGAATATCATATTTACGTGGTGGATATTTATTTATGTATCCGTCGGTTGTATTGTAGCTTGATAAAACGAATTTCTTTTCTATATCTAACACATTAAACTGAAAGTGTTTAATATAATCAAATGTCATTCCTTCAGTATTTCTCTCATAAAGAGCAACCAATATAGGAAATGCATTAACAGAACTTGTTCCATAGAACAATGAGCTAGGAAATATCTCTCCCTTTATTAGTTTGTAATTATCTTTAAAATCATACAGCCTTTTAAAATTAGCTTCTTTTATCAAATAAGATAAAGGATGTAGTATACAAACAACATTAGCTTTTAACTTATTGTATGATTTTAAGAATGAGATTCCTAAGTCTCTATCAAACAAATCTTTATCACAGATATTTTTACCTTTATCCCCTTTTTTAAACTCTGATGTAGTGTCGTTATATGGAGGATTTCCAATTACAATTAAAAATGCAGTAGAAGGTATTTTATATTTTTTTCTACTTACATTAAACAAAGAATTAGTATGAAAAACCTTACTTTTATCAAGATATTGTTTTAAAAAACTGCATGCCTGCGAGTCAAAATCCGCTGCTCTATAATCAAAGCCTTTTTCTTTAATATCAGTCAAAAAAGCACCACATCCAGCGGTACTATCAAAAATTATAATATCTTTTTTATTATTGAGTAAATAAGGTTCAATAAAATGATATACCTTATTTACTATTTTTTTCGGTGTATAATATCCACCTAATTTAATTTTTTCAGATCTTGTTAAATGTTCTGATACGTGAATTTGCATAAAATTCTCCGTTAAATTATTGAAAGTATCATTTTCATTATTTCAATAATGTCATGATTGTGTCTTTTAGAGGCCATCCCAAAAATTCTCACTAGATTTTCAAGATTTTGTGAATTATACTTGTTAATTACATATATCAATTTATCTTTCTTAGAAGATGGTCTATTTAAAAGATCCGATGAATTTTTAAAAGTTATTAGTGGTATGCAAAAATAAACCATAGGCTGAACACCAGAAGCATATTGTTGTTTCTCGATAGAAACTTCTACATACGTCCCATCTGTTTCAACCATAAAAAGTGTGGGCAAATTAATACTAGTTTCTTCAAAGCTTACATTATTAAGAGTAATTTTTGATTTATGATCTATCACACTAATTGATTTTTCATCAATAAACTCTTGATAAGCAATTATTTCATTTAGCAGATTCTTCACTTCTTCTTTTGAAATAAAGTTTTGCTTGCATGCCGTGTAAAAAAGCTCTGATAGTTCAGCAGGATATTTTTTTTTACCATTACTTCCAATAAAAAAATGTTTATTTAATTCTACTTTTATATTTTTTTTCTCAACATCTATCGCTTTAACATCATAACTTATCTGCCATTCTAAATATACTTGTTTATCAAATGGTTTCTTTCTTGCAGGAAAAGTTTCACCAAAAATAAATCTATTTTGTCTTTTTTTGAATCTAAATTCCCTATTATTTTTTGCCTCTATTATTACCTCAATATTTCCTTCTTCATTAATTCTATATTCCATTTTGTCTCCTATAAGTAAGAATATACTTTTTTATCAATTCAAAAATTTCTAATTTTAATATCCAGTCCCTCTCTATAGTAGTTTATCCCTAAAATTTTTACAAGTCTTTTATTTACTTTTCTTTTCCCTCACTCATTATTTATATTTTTTTACAAACATGGCTTCTTCAAACATTAATGGTATATTTTGTAAAATAGGTATAAAGCGAGGTTTATGTTACCGACATTGTATCGGTAACATAAATGTAAATACCTATTTTTCTAGCTGTATCTTCAGCAAATGATACGGCGGTCTCCGATACCGCCGTATCAGATTTATGCCAACGCTTTTTTTATATTTTTACTCCAATTTTGATATAAAAATACCCAAAAAAACTAGATAAAAAACCCAGAAAAGCTTATTTCTAGATACAATTTCAAGTTACATTTATATCTTTTAATCTAAAAAAAGGTATAGAATGTTGAAGGTAAAAAGGCGCACTTACAGCACCCTGAATTTTTAAGCATATGGAGAGAGTTTTAGATTCTTCAACCCTAAAGCTTAATTAAGGCTAAGCTATAACCTGTGCTTTTTTACAAAAGCCTTAAAGCACAAAAGGCAAAAAAAACCCGATTTATATTAAAATAATATTAAAAAAAGTATAAAAAATGGCTTAAAAAAGGCAGTTAACTGATAGCTAACTGTCGTGGCATTTGATAAAATGCCCTTTTAAATTAAATAAATAAACTTTTGTTAAAAAATAGACATAGAAATACCGATATGCCCGACGCATACGGGCTTGCGTCAAATACGACTTCTCGTCGTTTGTCTCATTGAGTTGCCAGCCCAATGGGATACTCCCTTGTTTACCTGAACAGGTAAAGGCGAACAAAAGGCAAACAAGGATTTTGAAAAAGTTAAAGAACTAATATAAAAATATTACTCCCTTAAAAAATTTCAAGTCTGCAAAATATCAAATACAAAAAAATCAGCACGAATAGCAAACCTATTCGCTTTATTTGTAAAAATAAAGCGAATAAAATACAGTCAAAAAGCGGTTTTTTGAAAGTAAGTAAAATAATCGTGTTAAGTTATAATATCAATAATCGTGCTAAAAATAGCGGAGGGTTTGGCAACTTCCAAACGCATATTTATGGCCTAATTCAATAAATAGATTGTTGGTAAAATAATAGCCCTTCCAATGAAAGGCCTAACGCTTTCTTGCTTGTATTTTGGAACAAAATACTGCGCAAGCGCTTTTTGGCAGTTTTGTAACAAAACACGCTTGTTTAACAAGCTTGCCAAAAAGCTCATAAAATAAGTCTGAAAGTCCTTATCTATTCTTGCTATACTCAAAAAAACAATAAAAACCTACACAGATATCCTAAATTTCTTTAAATTTATAGTTTATATAATTCTTTTAAGTATAAAAACTTAAAGTTGACAAAAGCCTATTTCTATGCTATGTTACCGATTGCTAACAATTGTTAGCAATAATTATTTTTAGCTAATGGCTTAGGAGGGCAAATGAAAGACCGCCAAAAAGGGTTTCGCTTGGATGATGAAACAATTGAAAAATACGAGTTGCTAAAAAAGAAAGAGGATTTAGAAAACGATGCGGATTTTTTTAAAAGAATGCTTAAGTATACAGAGATACATCAAAACCAAA
>Ga0080003_1000466_pt1 | contig 27210 bp, 30 predicted proteins | sample JossMetagenome_FD_69206 | JGI IMG/M metagenome (GOLD analysis project Ga0080003, IMG submission 69206) | Hot spring microbial communities from Joseph's Coat, Yellowstone National Park, USA - JC2_E (SPADES assembly) (version 2) | ecosystem: Environmental > Aquatic > Thermal springs > Hot (42-90C)...
CAATGTTTGCAGACAGCATAACGCAGCCTATAATATGGCGCGGCCCGATCATAAACAAAATGCTCGGTGAATTCTTTGAGAATACTGAATGGGGCGACCTTGATTACCTAATAATAGATCTTCCACCTGGCACGAGTGACTCACCTCTAACTATAATGCAGCTCCTAGATCTTGAAGGTATAATACTTGTGACAACACCGCAGCGCATAGCGGCGATAAACACAATACGCTCCGGGCTTATGGCCAAGAAACTCAGTGTGGCTGTGCTTGGCGTTATAGAAAACATGTCAGATGGTTCAGGCACTGCGGCAAAGGCAGTGGCAGAAGCTATAGGTTGCGAGAATTTTGGCATAATCAAAAGTGATGCCAAATTTGGTGCATTCAGCGATGCAGGCAAGGTGCCAATATTAGAAGATAAAGAAATCAAAGAAGAGTTTATAAATATCATTAGCAAATTTAGTAGTAAATAGGGGGATGTGATTGGTAAGCGAGGAATTCTCAAATCTGCTTAAGGAGTCGCAGATATTTGCCAACAGGGAAGTCCTCTCACCGCATTACATTCCAAATAACCTGCTTTTCAGGGACAAGCAGATAGAGAGCATAATAAAGGCGCTAACGCCTGCATTCAAGGGCAGCAGGGGGCGCAACCTTTTCATATACGGCAAGACAGGCACTGGAAAAACTTCGTGCATGCGCTATGTTATAGACAAGGCGAAGGAGATAGAAGAAGTAAAGGCAAAGATATCATATATAAACTGCAGGATATACAATTCGCGCTATAGAGTGCTTGGAAAGATAGTCAGTGACCATCTTCCATCATATGCCAAAAGGGGCTACAGCATTGTAGATATCTATGAGAAGATAATAAACTGGATAGAGGAAGACGGGAAGATATTAGTAGTAGTGCTTGATGAGATAGACACTGTAAGAGACCTAGACGACCTTATATATACGCTCACAAGGGGCAACAGCGATATAAAGGCTGGAGGCATAACTATAGTCGGAATCTCAAACAAAATATCATTCAAGGAGAACCTTGATCCGAGGAGCATATCAACGCTTTACGAGACTGAGATTGTCTTCCCGCCATACAACTCTGTCGAGCTCACAGCAATACTAAAGCAGCGCGTCAGCATGGGCTTCAAGCCAGGTGTTGTGGAGCCCGATGCAATAAATCTTGCTGCAGCAATAGCCGCCAAGGAGAGCGGCGATGCAAGACTGGCACTCACTATAATTTCCAAAGCTGGCGAGCTTGCAGAGGAGCGCTCGTTGGAGAAGATAACAGCTGCAGAGGTCGAGGAGGCTTCGAAGTCTGCTGAAGAAGAAGTAGCATACGAACTTGTGAGCACTCTTCCTGAGCACCAGAAGCTTGTCATATATGCAATAGCACTTCTTACTCTGAAGGGTGGGCGCTACAAGAAACTAACAGATGACGATGAAAACTATCTTTTCAGCGGTGAAATATACAGCAAGTATGCTGCAGTAGCTGCCTCGCTGAACAAGGAGCCAAAGAGCTCTAGGTGGTACAGGAAGTACATAGCAGATCTAGACATGCAGGGGCTCATAACGACATATGAATCAGGCAAGGGCATAAGAGGTCACACCAAGCTAATAAAGCTCTCGTATTCTCCAGAAAGAATAAAAGAGACTGTGGAAAAAAGCATAATGATAGAGAGCGAAGCTGAAGGTAAAGCATGATTTGATGTACTATTTTGACTTCGTGATGGCAGACCTAAGCCAATATGCCGAATTAACCTCGAAGCTCGGATTCAGGAAAATTTTCGGCCCAAAAGAGGTAAGCATAATAAAGAGCGTTGGCGCCGTACAGCCTTCAGGCAGAAGCATATTAATAAGCAGCGACAACCGCGAGCTTTCCAAGTCGTTAAGGGCAGATAGCATTGTAGGAGTGATATTCGAGGACATGGCAGTTAGGAAGATGCTCATGAGCGAGCTCCGCGACAGCGGCAAGTTCCTTGTCTTTGCAGCATGGCAGATAGTGTCTGAAGATAGCACAGAGGCAGTGGCAAGGATAAGGAAGGCAAGGGAGCTCGCAAGGAATGCGCTTCACATAGGCGTTCCGCTTGCAATTGCCTCCCTCGCGCCCTCCATTGACGATGTATATTCTTCTATGCAGCTGATTGAGATGGCAATGCTCATAGGTGCAGGAGAGGAGACATCAAGGCGCATGCTCAATGCAATGGGTGAACTCTTGTATGATACTAAAAAGAAAAAATAGGTATATACTGGTGGAGTCAACGCGCAGAGTGGATGCCAACCTTTATGGTGGAGATATAAGGTCGCGCATGCTGGAATTTATGGGAGTGCCCTCTTATGTAGATGCAAGCCCGCGCATAATACCTGTTTCAGATAATGTTTTTATAGTAAGGGTAAGCAGAAACACAGAGAGGCAGGCAATAGCAGCGCTCTCATTCATAAAAAGTATTGGAAATACAAAGCTAGGTTTATGCACAATAAAGACCTCAGGCACGATAAAGTCTCTTTTGAAGGCAGCACGCAGTTCCGAGCAACGCTAGGTATTTTATATTTTTGCCGAGAAAAAAAGCATGTCAAGCAAGCGTGAGCAAATGCTGGTGGTTTTATGCAGAAAAATGTAACAAAGAAAAAGAGGAAAGTAGGGAAGAGCTACAGGAAGGTAAAGGCAGCTAGGCTGAAGAGAAGGGCGAGGCGCAGCTAAACAAGGTCGCTGTACATCTTGTCGTTGAATTCATATGCCATTATTTCATCGCCTTTGCTTATGCCGAGGTTCATAAGAAGCTCATCCTTGTCTTTGTACTCCTTGATCCCAGTTGACACATCTATCGCTATGATCTTTCCCTGGAATTCTGAATACACGACAAAGCGCCTGGTGCTGTCGCTTATTATAACAATGATTTTAGTAGAGGGGTTGCCTAGGGCTATGAGCATGCTGCAGAGCAGGACAGCCTTGTCAAACAGGTCTCCCGCACCTATACGTATGGTCTCTTCAGGAGTTAGCCAGAACTGCAGTGGCACCTCAACAGTGAAAATTCCGTCCCTGATGTATTCATATGACAATTTCACAGCATCGTAAAAGTTGCCCTCAAAGCTATAGACTGGGAAGCTGCTTTTTATCTTGTTTACTGCGGCTACTACTGAATCATTTTCTGGAGTAACGAGCTTTGGCAGCTCTGCCACATAGAGCTGCTCATTCTCTTCTATGTAGTCTTTATAGCGCATTATTATTTCCAGGTAAAGCTTATTGTACTTATTCAGCTGCTCCAGGTCATTATTTTCTGCATTTTCCATATGTAAACATGGCAGGGCAAAAAATATTACACTATCTGCAGATTGGCACTCCCCTTCCTGGTGCGTAGGCAAAAATATATAATTATACACTCCATAATCTATACTACTTTATATATCCTAATATAAACTATAATCCGGTGGAATAATGTACCCAAATGTACAAGCATACGACAGAGGCGTAATGTTCAACCCAGACGGCAGGTTGTTCCAGGTAGAATACGCGAAGGAGGCCGTGAGAAAGGGAGCCACATCCATAGGGATGGTAGGCAAAGACTTCGTCCTGTTTATAGCACATAAGAATATAACAGAGGATCTTGCTGTTCCAAGCACAATACAGAAGATATTCAGGGTGGATCAGCACATAGGCGCTACCTATAGCGGAATGATGTCAGACGGGCTTCATGTAATAGACGTGGCAAGGTCGATAGCGCAAAACCACAGGCTCATATACAATGACGTCAAGTCTATAAGTGCTGTGGCCAGGGAAATCTCAGGCTATATGATGCAGGCCACACAGTATGGAGGAATGAGACCTTATGCAGTTTCAATACTCCTTGGCGGCATAGACAGCTCACCAAGGCTTTTCGAGATAGAGCCTGGAGCATCATACCTTGGCTACAAGGCAGATGCCATAGGAATGGGCAAGAAGGTGGCTTCAGATATCCTTACAAAGGAATACAAGGAAACTCTAAACCTTGAAGAAGCAATAGGGCTTGGGGTAAAGATAATTAAAAAGATAAATGAGGGAAAGCTTTCAGATGAAAATATAGATATATCCTACATAAGCGAAGGGAGCGAATACACTTCGCTATCTGTAGAAGAGATATCGAAATACCTCTAGTTGTCAGATGAGTTGCATGTCTAAGGCAGTAATAGCAAAATATTCAGTCAGCGGAGAAAATTTCGAAATACTGGTGGATGCAGACCTTGCATATGAATATATAACAGGCAAAAGGTCTGACCCTCTTTCAGTATTAGAGTCAGATGAGATTTTCAAGGATGCGAACAAAGGCGAGCGCCAGAATCAGGAAAAGCTGAAGAAGGCATTCAATACTACAGACCTTGCAAAGATAGTAGATACAATACTTAAAAAGGGCAATGTGCCCATAACCACAGAGCAGCGCAACAGGCTTATGGAAGAGAAAAGAAAGCAGATAATAAACATTATAGCGAGGAACGCCATAGACCCAAGGACAAATGCGCCGCACCCTGCACAGAGGATTGAAAACGCAATGAACGAGGCACGTATAGTTATAGATCCATTCAAGAATCCAAGTGAGCAGATAGAACCAATACTGAAAAAGCTTACACTAATACTGCCAATAAAGTTTGCAAATGTTTCTATTGAAGTGACAATACCTGCAGATTCAGCAAACCGCTGCTACAATCTGCTTAAGCAGTACGGCTTAAAGAGTGAGAAGTGGCTTGGTGACGGCTCATTGGATGCAACACTAGAATTTCCAGCAGGGCTGCAGACGGAGTTCTTCGACAGGCTCAACGGGCTCACTCATGGCAATGCAGTTACAAAGATATTGGAGACTTCTTCTAGATGATTTCATGAATAGGATAGTAGTGCCGGGAGATTTACTGGCAGATGCACCGATAAGCATAGAGAATACTTTGATATACGATAACAAGACCTACTCAGCTATACTGGGGATGTACGACGACGAAAAGAAGACGCTGATACCATTGGAGGGTACATGGAACCCAAGGCGCGGTGAAACAGTCATAGGCATAATAGACGAAGCAAGGCCAAGCTCCTACTCCGTAGACCTGAACTCGCCATTCAAGGGCATGCTGATAGCAAGGTTTGTCTCTAGCAGGCTGCAGATAGGGAGTGTTGTAGAAGCAAAGGTGAAGGAGCTGGATGAAACAAAGACAGTAATGCTCATGTACGCCAAGAAGCTGTACGGCGGCAAGATAATTGACATACCTCCAGCAAAGGTGCCACGCGTAATAGGCAGGGGCAACACAATGATCCAGCAAATAACTGAAGGCACAAACTCTTCAATAATAGTTGGTATGAATGGCCGCATCTGGATAAAGGGCGGCGATGTTGCACTGGCAACAGAGGCAATACTCAGGATAGTTGAGGAGGCTCACACAGAGGGGCTGACTGAGAGGATAGCAGAGATGCTTAAACAGAACAAAAAGGTTGTTTAATGGAAGCGGGAGAAAAACCACAGTTGATAATAAATGGCAAAAGGACAGATGGCAGGGCTTTTGACGAGCTCAGAGAGATAAAGATAGAGGCAAACGTGCTTAAGAATGCAGAAGGGTCAGCATATATAGAATGGGGCAACAACAAGATCCTCGCCGCAGTCTATGGGCCAAAAGAGGCACTGCCTAAGCACGTGGCAGACCCAGAGCGCGCAATAGTAAAGTGCAGGTACGCAATGGCACCGTTTTCCTCGCTTGAGGAGCATGGCAGATCAGGTCCTAACAGGAGGGCAACTGAAATATCAAAAGTTACAAGGGAGGTATTTGAGAATGTCATACTGCTTGATAAATTCCCCGGATGCAGCATAGACATATTCATAGAAGTGCTCCAAAGTGACGGGGGCACAAGGGCGGCGGGAGTGACAGCTGCCGCAGTTGCACTTGCAGCTGCAGGTATACCAATGAGCGACCTGCCATATGCAGTGTCTGCCGGAAAGATAGGAGACAACATAGTACTTGATCTTAACAAGATAGAGGACAACTATTCAGATGCAGATGTGCCAGTGGCTATAAGCCCTAGGACGGGCGAGGTGCTTCTATTGCAGATGGATGGGAATCTTACAAAGGAAGAACTATCCAAGGCACTTGCACTGGTAAAGGAGGCAGGCAAAACAATAACAAAGCTACAGAAGGATGCGCTCAAAAGGGATTATGAGAAGATAACAGAGAAGTATAAAAAAAGGTGAAGAAATGCACGCAATAGACATGGTAAAAGGAGAATACATAAAGGAGCTGCTAAACAAGGGCTTCAGGGACGGTGAGAGAGGAATGTATGAGTACAGGCCCATATCAATTCAAAATGGGATTATACCTAATGCTGAGGGATCTGCTCAAGTAGACCTTGGAGGCACGAAGATACTTGTAGGCATCAAGATAGATGTTGATTCACCTCTGCCTGACAAGCCAGGCGAGGGCAACCTTGTCACATCAGCGGAGCTTCTGCCTCTTGCCTCTGCAGACTATGATGTAGGTCCACCGAGCCCCGAGGCAATAGAGCTTGCACGCGTAGTAGACAGGGGCATAAGGGCAAGCGAAGCAATAGATATGAAGTCTCTATTCATAGAGGAAGAGAAGGTGTGGTCTTTATTCATAGACATCTATGTGCTTAATTATGATGGCAACCTTTTCGATGCAAGCACCCTTGCAGCAATGGCAGCTCTGCGCAGCACCAGGATGCCAAAATATGAGGATGGAAAGGTTATAAGAGAGGGGGCGCTCCCAAGGCTGAAGGTCAACTCAACTGTCACCTCATGCACTTTTGCAAAGATAAATGGCAAGACGGTGCTTGACCCTAACAAGGGCGAAGAGGACATTATGGACTCAAGGCTGACAATAGCTACTGACGGCAAATACATAAGGGCAATGCAGAAAGGGCTCAGCGGATCTATGTCATACAAGACAATAGAGGAGCTTGTCGACATATCTTTTGACAAATCGAAAGAGTTAAGAAACATTTTAGACAAAGCAATAGATTAATGCAGGTAATAAAATGGCAAACCAGAGCATAAGATACGGAGCAAGCCTTAGAAAGCGCCATCTTGCAGTGCAGGCGCAGAAGCATGCAAGATACATGTGCGATGTATGTGGCAAGGTAGCTGTGAGGCGCATAAGCACGGGCATATGGAAGTGCAGCCACTGCGGTGCAACATTCGCAGGCGGAGCATACACTCCTAAGACTTCTGCAGGTGAAACCATAAACAAGCTCATTGCAAGGGAGCATGAAGTGAGCAGATGATAAAAATAACCTACTCGCCCATAGAAGAGATAGTGCTTCACGAGATAGTAAAGGTAGAGAAAGATGATCTCATAAGGGAGCGTGTAACACCTGCTGGGAACATGCCTCTTTACTGGTGCGACGGCACCCTTTTCAGCTTCTCATCGCTGCCTATGACTGATGATGTTGTCAAGGAATACCTTAAGGGCAGGATACACTGGCTGGAGTTGCATTTCTGCAAGATGGAAGAATACACCCCGCTGATATCTGTGAATGATGATGCTTACAAGGGCACTATAACTGTAAGGGTTATAGATACAAGCAGCTCAGTGCTGCACAAGGAGCTTATAAAATGGGTCAAAAAGAATGTGAAGTGATATTATGGCTTACATATGCCTGCATTGCGGCAAGAAGATAAAGCAGCTTGAAGGGGTTATAAGGTGCCCCTACTGTGGCTACAGGGTGCTTGCAAAGGAGCGACCTGCGCTGGCGAAGGAGCTCTCAACAGACTAGCTCTCGCCCACTATTATAGAAGAGGAAACGCTCTTAACCTTGCTGTATAATACACTGTTCTTTGCAAGAGCCTGCTTTATGTTGTCGCTCTTAGCTATATGCTCTAATTTGAGGAGCAGCAAGTGTGATATGCCTCCGCTTTCAAGGTCTAGCAGTATGTCCTTTACTTCTCCAAGGTTCTTGCCACCAGTAGTTATTATCCTTTTGCCATAAAGCGAAGACATCCTAATATCATCCATTTTTTCACCGTTTTGCAACAATCCTTGTAATCCTTTTGGAAGCAAAAATTCTTATTATATATTCCTGCAGCTCATTGATGAACTTCTCCTTGTTTGCAGCAAGCTCCTTCAGTTCATCCTCTGAAAACAAGTTCTTTTTGCCTTCTACAAGTGCCTCCAGGTAAGAGTCGGTCAGCGAATAGAACTTACGCTTGCACTTGGTGCATACATATGTAGGCACAACAGGCACGCTTTCTATGTTACTTATATCAGCAAGGTCTAGCTCCCTCCTTATGCTCTTCTCCTTGCAGAACGGGCATTCTGCATTTACCTCTATACCTTCATAGCTCTCCTTTGCGCTAATTGTGTAACCTTCTCCAGACAGATTTTCATCAATAACTTTGAGTACATCATTCTCATTCAGCAGCTTCTGGCCAAGCACCTCCCCGTATTCATTAAATTCCGTGACTAGCGTGCCTTTCTTAATACCTTCAAAAAGCGAGTATTTTCTCACGCCGTCCTTCACGTAGTAGCCAGTCTTGTACCTTCCGTCGCTGCTTGCACTAATCTCTACCATTGCACAAGCCCTTCAGCTCCTCCATTTGCTGGAGTTCTTTAGCACATAATCCATTATATCCTTCTTTGTTATCTTGTCCCGCTTCTCCTTCTTTGCATTGCTAACTGCAAAACTAGAAATCCTCTTTGCCTCCGACTCAAGCATCTTTGTCATCTCACCCACTGCATCGTCGGTTATGCTTATCTTTGCATACCTCTTTACAAGCTCCTTCACCGCCTGCTTTGATATTTTTGCCATGCACATTCACCTCAGAACTCAAGATCTTCATCATAGTTTCCTCAGATCTTAGATTCATCACTAAAATTAATATGACATTCATCTATAAATTAGTTTTGTGGCTGCTGCTGCGTTTGGCAAAACTAAAAATACTTTTGGTGCAGCAAATTTAGATTAATTCAGGCAATTTTACAGCAAGTATAAAAACCTAATCGCTCTAAATATTATTTCGTGAGGTTGTTCTAATGGCACTTGAGGCAGTTTCAACAAATGATTTTGAAGAGAAAGTTTTGAAGTCAAAAGAGCCTGTAGTTATAGACTTCTGGGCAGAGTGGTGCGGACCGTGCAGGTTCTTCTCGCCTATAATAGAAGAGGTGTCAAAAGAGTTCAGCAAGGCAAAGTTCATGAGCGTAAACACAGATGAAAACCCAGAAATAGCCTCTGCATACAACATAATGAGCATACCTACTACGATGATTTTTGCAGGAGGCAAGCCTGTTGCTAATATTGTAGGAGCTGTGCCAAAGGAAATGCTAAAGAAGTGGCTTTCTCAGAATATCTAAGCCGCATTAGACAAAAACTAAATAATCTTTCTGATTATAATACATTCATGGAAATTGCACTTCCAAGAGGCGTCAGGGATTATAATCCGCCAGAGGCAATGCTCTTAGAAAGGAGCATTGAGAAAGTAGAAGGTGTTTTCAGAAGATTTGGCTTCTATCCTATAGACACGCCCTCTATAGAAAGCACCGCAATTCTGAATGCAAAGGCATACGGCGAAGAATCTACCGGTGAAATGTACCTACTTAAGGATGGCGACGAAGGCCTGCGCTTTGACTTTACAGTGCCATTGGCAAGATACATGGCAATGAACAAGGATGTGCCACTGCCCTTCAAGCGCTACCAGGTAGGCAAGGTATGGAGGCGCGACGAGCCTCAAAAAATGCGCCACCGCGAATTCATACAGGCAGATGTGGACATAGTGGGCAGCACGTCAGTGGAGAGTGAGGCAGAGGTAATAGCAGCAGCTGCAACCGCATTGGAAAGCCTGGGCATGAGGGATTACACTGTTTTCATAAACAGCAGGAAGATAATCGATGCAGTGCTGGAGTCGTTCGGCATACCAAAAGAGAAGAGCATAGGTGTAATCAGGGCGATTGACAAGCTCCAGAAGCAGGGGCATGAGGGCGTTGTATCCCAGATAGCATCTCTTGGCATAGAGCAGAGGAAGGCTGATGAGGTGCTGGGCTTCCTTGAGATGGAGGGCAAAAACGATGAAAAGTTGGATAAGATGGAATCCTCGATAGCCCAGTCAAAGGAAGAAGTGTCTAAAATCAGAAAGCTCATTTCGCTGCTCTCTTTGTATGGTCTCGCTGCAAAGCTAAAGGTTGACCTGACGCTTGCAAGAGGGCTTGACTACTATACAGGCACTGTTTTTGAGTTCGCTGTGATGCAGGGAAACCAGCAGCTTCCTTCAATATGCGGCGGTGGAAGGTATGACAATCTTGTAGGGATATATTCTAAGAAGAATATACCTGCTGTCGGGATAACTGTAGGAATATCACGCATAATCGATTTGATGGAGGGCAGCATAGGCGAGAAGACCTATGCGAAAGCATTCGTTGCCTACATAGACGGAGCAAATGCTGAGTATGCCCTGAGCGTCGCAAACAAGATGAGAGCATTAGGCATAAACACAGATTTTGAGGTAATGGGAAGGTCAATTGCAAAGCAATTAGAATATGTAAACGCGCTCAAGATACGCTTTTCCATTATAATAGGTGATATCGAGAGGAACGCAGGCAAGGTGAAGCTAAGGGACATGCTGACAGGCAAGGAGGAAACTCTTACCCTTGAAGAAGCAGTAGAGATAATAAAGGCCGATGAATCATAATATAGGAAGGAGATAATATGCCAAAAAAAGAACTGGAAGAAGTTACTGAAGAAGCAATAAAGAGAGGCGGGATACTGGCAAGGCTCTATTTTGATATGCATAGTGAGAAGCAAGAGGACCTGCAGCCTCTGATGGCCGATCTAATAAACAACAAGCTGCTCAAGAGTGCTGGTGTTATTTACTGCTACGGAACCATAGACGAGCCGATAAAGGTCGACAATCTCTATTCAACAAATGCTGTTGTAACTACCCTCTTCAAGGATCTTGCTGCGCTTATAGGTGCAGCATTCAATTTTGTGCCTGCAGGCGTTGAAATAATAAAACCTGAAAAGGAGCTTGTGATAAAGTCCTCAGAGCTCCAATCAATAATACTTGACATAACCCAGATATCAATAAGCTACATGCAGTATATACTCAGCAGATCCCTCACAAAAGAGGATCTGGAAAAGGTCCAGGCAGATCTGAAAGCAAGGGAGGAACTGGGCAAGAAGCTTCTCAGTGGCAAGTCAGACAAACCTGCCTAGATTAAACTGCCCGGTCACTGCCTCTTCCTCACTGCCCCCAAACAGCGAGTCTATCTCTTCCTTTATCAGCTGCAGCCGCTGCTGCATGTATGATTCTAATTCATACCTCTTTGCTATCTGTATTGCCATGTCGAGGTATTTTTCTATGCTGCCCTTAGACACTGTGAGCAGCAGCCTCCCTCCGTCCTTCGGGCATTTTCCCATAAGGGGGACCCGCCTGTACTTTGCATTGCATATGGTGCACCTGAAGGACTGCCTGGAAAATGTATGAAGGTTGCCTATAAGATCAGGTATGAAATGGCTTGTTATAAGCTTCTTAGCAACATCCCTCTTATTTACTGCATGTATCTTGTCCACAAGGTCAAACTCTCTCTCAACCTTCTCCTGCATCGTGTTGAGTGTTGAGTATACACTCCTCTTTGGCGAATTCTTTATTGCAAGCATGCTTGTGCTGTGTGTGAATTTCAGGTCTTGGAAGGACTCCTTTTTGCCTAGCCTGTCGCCTACAAGCTCAACCTTTACATCTGAAGGTGAAGCATAATCGAAGCTCTTTTCGTAAAAATCAAGAGGGTATGAGCCAACAACCTCCATCGCATGCACTTCATCATCAACCTCTTCAGGCATAACGTGAAGTGTGAGTATCAGGGGCGCATCCATTGTGCCGCCTGTGCTGACAGGCAGGTATTCCCTTGAGAAATTCACAAGCGCATCAAGCAGCAGCATAGTAGTGTCTTCATCGCCGTCGCTATTCCTCCTCCTTGCAGTTATCATGTAAGGATGAGCCAGGCCCACATTTGCGTCAGTGAAACCTATGATGCGGCCAAGGACGCCGCATGATGTATGCGGCGACAGGGTTATAACAAGCTGCCCCACTAGGTCATTGACTGTTGTTGCGTTGTAGAAGCGGCCAACTTTGTAGAAGTTTTCAAGCATGTCGTCCACGAACCTGGCAACCTTTAACAGGTATTCTGCTCCCCTTCTATTAAGTATCACATCCTGGTGCCTGAGCTCAACAAGCTGGTCCTCCCTCTCCAAAGGGTTGCCCAAGTAATCCCTATCGTAACCCAAGGCCTTGAGCTTCTCAACGCTTACCCCTATCTCACCCGGATAGAAGTGCGTGATCGGTGCATCAGTAGCATCAAATCTGGCAGTGCCGTCCTTGAAGATGTAGACCTCGTGCATGCTCCTGAGTATCCCTTTCTCTATCGGCTCAACCACCTTGTTCTTGTTTGTTAATCCTTTAACACCCTTGAGCGTATTGGGAAGTTTTGCAACTCCTACTCTCTTCATCGCATTAGTGAGCGCCTTTACAAGGTCTATCCCTCTTTCTTCATAAGCAACCGCTGTGCCTCCGCATTTGCCGCACACTTCGCTATCAGATTCCGCGCCGCATACAGTGCACTTATACACTATCTTCGCGGGCGCACCGCAGTCGTAGCAGTAGGGTGTATCAAGCTCCCTCTTGCATTTGTCACACTTGTAGCGTGCCATCTCCACCTTTACCATCGAGTCGCCGAGCTTCTTTGAATTTATTGCATATGCCTTTGTCAGGTTCCTTTCCTTGCCGCCGTAGTTGCCTATAGGGAATAGCAGGTTAGGCGCAGGCTTCATGAGCCTTTCCTTAGCCTTTTCTGGTCTTCCAATCCGTGCACCTATGTTTGTGCTCCTCCTCATAAGCCTGAAAGGAGCCACGCTGTTGAGCATTGAAATAGTATCATCATATTCAGCAGAATACTTGTCTATCACGAGCTCGCTTATATCAAGGCTGCCATCAGGGCCTGATGCAAATCCCAGTGTCGCAACAAGGCTCTGCGCATAATCCCCCTGCACAACTGCATTGCCGTTTATGAATTTGTGAGGCACGCACATGAGCTCCAAAGTCCTTTTTGTCACTGCGTCAGCAAGTATCTCTATGCTTGAGATGTCGAAAACACTTTTCCCACTGCTCCCTTCATGGAAGTTCACCTTTGAATTCCTTATTATCGCCTTTGCTAGCTCTTCAACTTCTTCCTTTCCAACCTCCTGGAATTCATACAAATACTTTGGATGTATGGGCACATTGTATTTTACCGATGCTTCATATGCATCCGCAAAATTAATCTCTTTCTTTGGTTCTCCACCGTTCTTCCTCAGCTGCGCCTCCCATATTTCCTCAACATAACTTGAAGGCTGCAGCAGTGTGTTGGACTTCTTGAAATCCCCATATGTTATCAGAATGTCACCCAATGCTATTATCTCGTCTATTTCGTCCTTGAGCTGCTCTGCGGTTTCTGCATCGTTTATGCGCATTGCCTCTCCAGACTTAAGCCTGACAAAAGGACCCTCAATGGAGTCAACAGGCATAGCTATGCAGCCCTTTCCAGGCAGCTCAACCTTAATCTGGGTTCCTACTGCAATGAACTTGTCAGCCAGCACCATGGTTGCAGGACTGAAGCCCTTCGCAGCTATGCCCGTAAACCTGCTCCTGCCGTACCTGAGCCTGAAGCCGCCCGGGGTCTTAGGGTATGCAAGTACAGGTCTCCCGGCCACAAGCTCCTCTAAGAATACACTCTCACGCTCCTGTGTATCGCTCTTGCCCACTTTGTCTATCTTTATTATGTTGTTGAGCCACCCCCAGTCGAGCCCTGTGCTCTTAACTTCTTTGAGCAGCTTCTTCGCCTTCTGCGCAATGCCTTCGCAAAGCACAAGAGGCATGCCGCTCCTCACCTTGTTTGTGAGTCTTACTTCTTTTCCATTTGCTTCCTTTCTCTTGATATCGCGGTGCACATTGAGCTCTGTATCGCTAGTACCAACTCCATCTATGCATACTGGGCAGTTCTTTACTATTACTCTGATATCGTCATCTGGGGGCCTGTACTGAAGGTGCGCAACCCTGGTGTCGTAAAGGTCAACCTCTTCTACGTATCTTTCCACTTCCTCGTCTGTAGGCTTGTATGCGCCTATGCCGAAGAAGCGTCTTGCATAGTCGGCAAGTGCGACAGAGAGTGCTGCAGCTGTCCCACCGGCTCCCCTTATAGGTCCTGCATACTCTATGTCAATATAGTCAGAATTGTCCCTGTTTTTCATGAGACGTATGCTCTGTATGCCTTCTGTAGGCGCGACCAGTATTCCCTCTGTAAGTATTGCCAGCCCCACCCTTACTGCGATCTCAACTTTTTTTATGCTCTCATATCCGGAAAGCCTGTCGTCGCTGCAGAGCACCTTGACTACATTGAAGGCAAGCTCGCTCCTTGATTGGCCGTGCATCTCTTGCTTTATTATCTCGCTGAGCCCTGGCATGTTGATGATTCCCTCAACCCTGCTGGCGAGGTCAGGTGCAGGCTTTATTTCAACATAATCTTTTGGGTCGTAGCCCATTTTCCTTGCGCTGGTCGCAACTGCATACGCACTCTCGAATCCCTCTGAAAGTGCATTGAAGTAAGCGTCTATATCCATTTCAAAACCTCATTGCGCACCTTCCAATTCAGCGCTTTCACTTAGATTGTTGAAGTCAATATTCACGAGTTTGTCCTGCGCAGTCTGGTAAACAGGAAGCAGGCACGGTGAGGGCACGTGCCCCTGCTTGACCTGGAATGACGTCCTCGCCTGCCATGTGCCGCTGTTGATGAGCAGCGTGCCGTGGTAATCTGTGCTGCCGTTCTTGTGAATATGGCCAACATGGAATATATCAGGCACTTTGTCTATGACAAGCGCATCCTTATCAGAAGGCGCTATTATGTTTCCTCCGTATATAGGCGAGAGATGCCTGCGCCTGAGCAGCTCAGTCATTGCAGTCTCTGGCTTTGAATAGCTGCAGTTAGGAATCTGGCGTATTACAGAGTCCAGAGATGCACCATGGTATGCAAGCACCAGCTGCCCTGCAATTTCTATATATGAGGGATTCTGCAGAAGATGTATGTTGCTGCCTAGGTTGCTGTAGAACTCCTTTGGAAGCTCCGGCTGTGGCTCTGCCCTCCTTACAGCATCATGGTTTCCAGGTATCACAAAAACCTGTATATACTCAGGTATTGCATTCAACAAGCTGAAAAGTATAGAATACTGCTTGTATATATCGTCTACAGTAAGCTCCCTTTCTTGATTAGGATATACTCCTATCCCGTCTACAAGATCGCCGTTTGCTATTATATACTTAACTTTTCCTGCAAGGTCCCTCCTGTAGTCTACCCTGCCATTGAGCCACCCTAGGAATGCATTAAACTGCTTTTCTATGAAGAACCTGCTCCCTATATGGATGTCTGATATAAATGCTATACTTGTATCTTCTCTGCTCTTCTTCCTTTCGTGTATTGGTATGTCAGGCCAGAGTATCATGTTTGCTATTACAAAGGGCCCCGATATCTTGCCCTTTACTGCTATTACATCGTCGTTAACTATCCTCCCTGCATTCTCAAACAGTGCCTTAAGCTCTGGAGTATCTGAATGCAGGAAAAGCACCTTTGCAGTCCCACTCTCATCCTCAAGTGTAAGCAGTATGTGGCCATTCTTTGTAGTTATCTTGTCGTATACCATACCGACAATGCTTACTTCCCTCCCATTTGCATACTCCTTTATCTTGTCAAGGCTGCGAAGCGTGCCACCCAGCACAGTGCTTCTTCCATTCTCTACAAGATCTCTGAGCGCACTAAACCTGTCTTTGAAATAGCCCACAAAAGCTTCTGAAGTGTTGCCGCTGATCCTTGCTTCCTTCTTCATTATCTTGAAGTCAGGAGGCAGCTCTTCTGCCTCTGGCTTGAATTCAGTGGGGCGTATTATCTCAACAGGAACCGGCGCCTTCTCCTCCTGTTGCTTTTCCAGTATGCTTGCAAGTGTTGCCTTGTCGAGTATTTTTATTCCTTCCTTGCCCTCGAAGAAGCTTACAATGCGCGCCCAGAGCGCCTCCATATCCCTGCCCTCAAGGTCGCTGTCTTTGATGTCAGAACTCACTATAGCAATGCCGTTAAGCTTGCTGGCAAGCTCTGCCGTTAAAGTGTTCTCATTAGCCATGCCCCCTACCACAGTAGTTGCTATAGCAGAACAAAAATAAAAGCATAACAGCAAAATATTTTACTCTTAATCCTTTATTGATTCCAACATGCTAAGGATGTTCCATATCACTGTCCTTGCATAGGGTGGCAGGTTTATATCGTTGCTTACCTCGTCAATCTTGTATGTAGCGTTTGACGCCCTTGCTGCATAGCTCTCTCCTCCGTCAAGTGCGCTCTTAGCCTCGCTAAGTGCGTTCTTAACGTTCCTAGGCACACTGCTGTCGTTAAGCAGGGTCTCTATCTGCTGCTTTATATTAGCTATAGTTTCTTCAAAATTTTTGTTGTCTGCCATATGATCACCTTGTGGCGGGCCCGGCGGGATTTCCAAACTTTTTTTGAACCCGCGACCGTCAGCTTAGAAGGCTGCTGCTCTATCCAAGCTGAGCTACGGGCCCTTTTTTTACAAATGCATGCTGCACAGGCAGCATGGGCCTCCAATCCTTTTGGTCTTCTCGCCTCAGCAGGTCCCGCCCGCATAGAATGCTGCATGAACCTAGACGAGCATAAATTTCCGTCTACCCAACGGTATAACGATATTGTAGATTGAAAAGTATTTAACTCCTTCGCAACAAAATCTGCTTTATATCCTGAAGAAATTTCTTAGGTTCTCTGTAGTCCTCGCAATAGCCTCCTCATATGATATACCCCTCGCAGCAGCTATTATAGCTATGGACTTAAAAACATCAGAAGGGGTTTTTCCTACTACTGGCGAATCGGTTTCTGCAACTATGCTGCCAATACCAACTGCCTTTATTGCAGCACGCCTCTTCTTTGAATCGAATGGCGGCACCGATATTATTCCAAACTTCTCTGCCAAAGCTGCATCATCCTTGCCTCCTTCGAAGTAATGAAACATTACCCTCACCTTGTAACTCCTTATAATTTCAATAACGTCATCAAAGGAATTTCTTGAATGCACTACCACAGGCAAATCCATCTTCTGCGCAATTTCAAGCTGCCTTTCAAAAAACATTTTCTGCCTATTCCTTTGCAAATCATCAACAGCCTTCTTGTAGTCAAGCCCTATCTCGCCTATGCCTATTATATTGCTGTTATTAGTAATGATATCCTCAAGCTTTTCAAGCACTCCGGCATCTTCTGTAAGTGCGAATTCAGGGTCTATGCCAACAACAGCATATATGCCGCCATGAGCAATTAGCGCATTCTTCTTGTTGCTTTCGTAATTGCTACCTGCAGAGACAAGTATGCCAACTCCTGCTTCTCTAGCAGCCTTGACAGTAGCCTCAGGGTCTTCAAACAGGTCTAGGTGGAGGTGTGCATCAGCAGCCATGCCCTCAGTAGCATACTCCTGTGCCTCATATACCTGCTGTTGCATTGCATCACTATATTTATTTATACATTGCCCTTTTAAACTATAATATATTGTCTCTGCACTGCAGTTGTTGCTGCATGCATTTGTATTTGTGGTAAGATGGAAAACGAAAAAGAGGGAAGCATAAGGGCAGAGGAAAAGGAGCTTAAAAAGGAAACAAGCACTTTGGAGTCTACAGTGAAATCACTAAAGATAATAACATATATCTCACTCCTCATAGGCATAATTGCAATAGTGGTTGCAGCATATGCGCTATTTGGAATTAGAACTACGCCGCCAGTGGTGCAGCCAACTACTGTGCAGCCAATACCAAACACAACATTTGCAGGATATAATATCACAGGCACGCTTATAACGCCGCCGATGAGTATACCTTCAGACCCTGTAATAACAGCCCAGCAGCCATTCGGTACAAGGCTCACAAACATAAATGCACCGCTCAATGCATCAGAACTTGCAGCGATAAACGATGCACCAAACTCATATTACGAGAAAGCAGGCGAGATGCTTCTTAATGGCTCACTAACAAACGAGGTTGGTACAACGCCAACAGCAGTGCCGATGCTTATTGTTAATGGCAAGCCATCAGTAATATATTTAGGGTCAATAACATGCATATTCTGCGGCGAGAATAGGTGGGCGATGGCAATGGCACTTTCAAGGTTCGGCAACTTCACAGCACTATTCAAAGGCTACAGCTCATTTGGCGATGGAGATCTTCCAACGCTCTACTGGTCTCCTGCCCACTACAATCAGTCTACAGTTGACCTTGGGTCTTTCTACAAAAGCAACTACGTCAACTTTATAGCAATAGAGGATACAGATCCGATAACAGGCGGGTTCAATCTCCAGCCGCTTAATGTAATACAGCAAGAAATAAATTCCGCTGGCAACAGCGTCTACTCAACTGCCATGGCGTACATACTAAAGCTGAACAACTTCCAGGGCACGCCATACACAATATGGGGCAAGTACAATGTTGGCGGGGCAGATGCAGTAGTACTTGGCAACACAACCCCCACTAGCGCGTCTTCCCTCCCTATGACATACATGACCCACGACCAGATATTCCAGCAGCTTTCTAATCCAAGCTCGCAGTTTGCATGGTCGGAATACGCGGCCGCAGACCTTTATGTGGCAATGATATGCTCCAGCATAAACAACAGTGCGCCTGTGTGCTCCCTCCCTGCGATAAAGCAGATAGAGGCATCAAAGGGCATATGACGCCCAGAGTGTTGAAATATGTATGGGCAAACTAGCAGGATAGGTGTCCTAAAGAGGATCTATGCATCATACCTTTACTGGCTGGAGACTGCAGTTGCATTCGCCGCATACTATGCTTTCTACATTGTGCTCATCAGCAGGGAGCATCTCATTTTTGAGGCTGCGCCAATGTACATTATTTATCTGCTGATAGCCTCTTCAGCAGTGCTGCTCACGATTGCCACATATTCCATAAGGAGGCAGCTCAATGTAAGCAAGTCTGCTGCAGCTGGAGGATGGAGTGTTTTTGCGAGTGCAGCAGGCACAGCATTGATCTCTTGTGGCTGCGAATCTCCAATCATTGCACCAATGCTCTACCTGATTGGGCTTAATGCACTAGAAGTAAGCTCGCTTATATCATATATAGTATCTTACCAGATATACCTGCTCTCATTCCTGTTTCTGCTGAACCTTCTGTTTATATATTACTCGCTTGGCAGCGCTGCAGGAATGCGGCACACCAAGGGCAAAGTAAAAATGTCAGTAGACATAAAATGATGAAAACTTTTTGTATTTATCTGATGCCTATATTATTGGCGATCAGATGGCAGGAAGGAAGAATGGCAGAGCGAAGAATGTTGCTATTCATAGTAAAAATGGTAAAAAGAGAGTTTCAGCGCATGTCGTAAAGCAAAAGCCCAAAAAAAGAGCTGCAAAGGCGCACATTAGGCATAATACTCATAATACTGCTCCAATTATAAAGCAGCTTCCGGGCTCTGCAGGCATGCATGACATAGAAGAAATACTCGCATCAAGCATAACAGAGGACAACAGCACAGTTGCAGGGAATGCACTGCTAATACCAGAGATACTTTACAATGCAACGCCAACGCTTCGCAGCATTGCATACAAGTCAGGTTTTTCAACAGGCAGTATCATATACCAGAAATCCGGGAAGAATGCAGACACGCTGCTAGACGTGCTTGAAAAGGCAGGGCTGGGCAAGGTGCTGTATTATCCATTTGAAGATAGGGTAATAATAACAACGCAGCCCCGCAAGGCCCAAAACCTGGGAAAGATGATACATACATATGAGTCAGGCATGATAGCAGGGTACCTCTCATCTGCACTAGGCACGCCTGTAAATGTTGAGGAGACGCACTGCGTCTACAATGGCAACTCGTTCTGCCAGTTTGTTGCAAGGCCTCTTTCTGGGAGCATGGAGCCAAGAGCAGCAGCAAAGGAGGATACAGACGCTGTAATTCCTGAGATCGCATCAAGCATATACAATTCAGAAGATGGCAACACAAAGGGAAGCGAGGCATATTATGTGCTTTCAATGCTGCCTCTTGCATCAGGCGCAGCAAAAGAGGTATCGAAGATATTCTACATTGCAGGCAGGGAGATTGCAGAAATGGCTGTATCTTCAGGTGTTCCAATCGAGAGCATACTGCAAAGGATTGCATCATCAATCGGAGTCAGCATGCAGGTGGTAAGGAAATACAGAAAGATGCCATCACTTATAAATGTAAGATACAGCCCAGTGAGCTCAATGGAGCCTATGGTGAGCATTTCTTCATCATTGCTGGCAGGCTTTGCAAAGGGTGCTTTCGGCGCAGATACAAAATTCAAGAGAAGGCTCTCAGGCAGCAATGAATACATAGTAAGCATGCTCCTCGGCAAAGGGAAAAGCAATAAATAGGTTGCAGGCAAATACTAAGTAGAATTTGGTGTTTCTTGTGGGTTTAGAGAAGATAGACCCTCTGCTTAAGTTTATACCAGGCATTAAGAAGCCTGATATGCCTCTGAGCTTTAGGGAGAAGATGAAGTGGACCGCAATAATAATGAGCGTCTACTTTCTTCTTTTCAGCATACCTGCATACGGTGTGAGCATTGTATCAATGCAGCAGCCTATTATGCAGCTTATAAGCATAATATTCGCTGCTAGGATAGGGAGCCTTATAACAGTAGGCATAGGCCCTATAGTGCTTGCAAGCATAATACTGCAGCTCCTCATAGGCTCCAAGGCGATAAATGTAGACCTTAATGACCCTGAGCAGAAGGGGCGCTTCCAGGGTCTGCAAAAGATGTCCGCAATGGTCATAGCAGTAATTGAGGCATATATATTCACATCAACAGGCTATGTGCCTCTCTCCAGTGCATCATACTTCGGCATAGTAGTGCTTCAGCTTGCGCTGAGTGCAATAGTCATAATATACATGGACGAAATGATGACAAAATACGGCATAACCTCAGGCATAAACCTCTTCATTGCAGGCGGCGTCTCATATGCAATAATAGCAGGCACAGTGAGCATAATATTCCCAGAGGCTGCATCTTCTATAGCGGCAGGAGGAGCGGCAGCAATACCAAATGCCATACTCGCGTTCGGCCCGCTGCTCTTTGCTTTGATTGTGTTTCTGATAAGCATCTATGCATACGACATGAAGGTTGAGCTTCCGCTGGCATTCAGCCAGTTCAGAGGGGTGGGCGGCAGGCTGCCAATACCTTTCCTGTATGTTAGCGTGTTGCCAGTCATACTTGCTACATCATTCGAGATGAGCCTCACTGTATGGTTTAGGTTTATAGCCAATGTGAGCGGATCGCTTGCAAATCTTGCCAAGTTCATAGCCCTTTATTCAGCAACCCCGACAACAACAGGGACATCGCTTAATCTTGTTGGCGGGCTTGTCTACCTGATATCACCGAGCTTCCCTATGCCTTACGCATCTCAGTACGGTGGCATAGGAGGCTACAGCACATACTTTGTATACCTTGCAACCCACGCCTCTCAGCTCTATCTGCCGTGGGGAGGCACGCCTCTACTTGTGCCGGAGTGGGCGCACGTGATAATATACACCCTGGTGCTTGTGCTTCTCTGCATTGTTTTCGGCAAGTTCTGGGTTGAAATGACAGGGCAGTCCCCTAAGAATCTCGCAGACCAGCTGCAGGATATAGGATGGCAGATACCAGGCTTCAGGCGCGATCCAAGGATCACAGAGAACCTCCTTACAAAGTATATATCGACAATAACCGTGCTAGGCAGCATATTTGTAGGCCTTCTTGCCGCGCTTGCAACACTTACAGGCGCAGTAGGCACAGGAATGGGAATACTCCTTACTGTGGGCATAATGTATATGGTTTACCAGCAGCTGGAGAATGACAAAGCATTAGAGGCATACCCTAAGCTCAACAAGCTGCTCTCATAGCACAGCCCAATTGTATACAGAATATTTATAAATTGTAATTATGAAATAAAATCTATCCTGTGTGGTAAGATGGAATTTTATATCTACACTACAATCGCCGGAATAATAGCCTTATTGACATCATTTGCAGCAGCTTACTCAACGCTCAGAAAGCCTGAGGGCAGCGAGAAGATGGTAAGCATCTCAAAGGCAATAAGGGAGGGTGCCTCTGCATACCTCAACAGGCAGCTAAAGACAATATCTGCATTCGCAGTAGTACTTCTTATTCTGTTCTTTGTGCTTTACTGGTGGCTGCACGGCATAAATGCAGCGGTGCAGATAGACATATCATTTGCTGTAGGCGCGATTGCATCATACCTGACAGCCTACCTGGGAATGAATGTTGCTGTTAGGGCCAACGTCAGGTCAGCGAAGAGCGCTGAAAAAGGAATACACGAAGCTTTTGGCACAGCAATAACAGGCGGCGCAGTAACAGGCTTTGCAGCTGTGGGCTTCGGACTCATAAGCATAAGCCTGCTAATTGCCTACCTTACCATATCTAAAGTTGCAATACTTATAGGATTTGGCTTCGGCGCTTCCCTTATATCGCTGTTTGCAAGGGTCGGCGGAGGCATATACACAAAGGCGGCAGATGTTGGCGCAGACCTTGTAGGGAAGACAGAACTTAATCTACCTGAAGATGACCCTAGAAATCCTGCTGTAATTGCTGACAATGTTGGCGACAATGTAGGGGACTGCGCAGGAATGGCTGCAGATGTATTCGAGAGCTATTCAGTAACATTAGTCGCTGCACTCCTCATTGCGGCAGGTATTAGTGCAACATTGACCCAGTTCAAGTATCCTCTTTATGTTGCAGGCATAGGCATAATAAGCAGCCTTCTGGCAATGCTCTTCCTCAGGATAGGCAAGGATGGAAGCGCAACAAGGGCGCTATACAAGGGCATTGGATCTTCTGTTGTGATAGCTGCTATACTTGACTTTGTAGTGACACTCCATATGGGACTGCCTTTAGGTGACTTTGCAGCAGTTGCTACAGGGCTTGCACTTGCAATACTGCTCTTCTGGATAACCGACTACTTCACAGGCAACCTTAGCAAGCCTGTAATCAAGGTCGCCACAGCTGCACGAGGCGGAGCAGGCACAGATGTAATAATGGGCCTTGCAGTAGGGCTCCGCAGCACATGGCCTTCTGTTGTCTCTGTTGTGGTGGCAATACTCATAAGCTACCTTGCAGCAGGGCTTTACGGCATAGGCATTGCAGCTGCAGGAATGCTTTCACTCACAGCCACAATACTCACAATAGATTCTTATGGTCCTATAACAGACAATGCAGGCGGCATTGCAGAAATGAGCGGTTTGCCTGCCCATGTTAGAAAGATAACAGACGAACTAGATGCAATAGGCAACACTACAAAAGCTACTACAAAAGGATTTGCAATAGGCGGCGCAGCACTTTCTGCCACAGCGCTCTTTGTGGCATTCGCCAATGCGACAGGCCTCAAAATAATAGACGCACTCAATCCATTTGTTACAGTCGGCATATTCATCGGCGCACTTCTGCCTTTCCTGTTCTCATCATTCCTTATGGAAGCGGTCGGTAAGGCAGCAAATCTAATGGTAGAAGAGGTAAGGCGCCAGGTTAAGGCAATAAAAGGGCTGCTCCAGGGCAAGGCAAAGCCTGACTATGCAAGGGCTGTAGACATAGCAACAGTCAACGCACTGAAGGCGCTTGTACTCCCTGAGCTCATAGCAATAATAACACCTATAGCTGTAGGAGTGATACTTGGAAAGGCTGCGCTAGGAGGGCTGCTTGTAGGAATGATACCTGCAAGCTTCGTAGTTGCATTGTTCATGGCAAACAGCGGTGCAGCAATGGACAACGCTAAGAAATATGTAGAGGCAGGCAACTTCGGCGGCAAGGGGAGCGAGACCCACAAGGCTGCAGTAGTAGGTGATACTCTCGGTGACCCTCTAAAGGACACTGCAGGACCTGCACTAAACTCAATGATAAAAGTAATAAGCACGCTCTCAATACTGCTAGCACCTATATTCATAACATTTGCATTGATATAACATGGACAATGGCGAAGGCAGGCATATGCACGGCAGCATGGCGGCAAGGCATGTGCACATACACAGGGAGGACCCGACGCCCCTTCTCTCATCTTTGATACCAAACCATGTAGAAGCAATAGCTGACATAGGGTGCGGCTCAGGTTTCTACTCAAAATACCTTCTCAAATATTCAGACAAGGTATACTGCGTCGAGATTGACAGCGAATCGATAAAGATAGCTAATGAAGAGCTGAAAGACAGCAACGCCGTATTGCTGAATGAGTCTGCAGAGAGGATGAGCATACCCTCAAATTCTGTTGATATTGTATTCATGGCAAACTCATTCCATGACATGGACGACAAGGAGGCAGTGGTTTCAGAAGTTTCAAGAATACTGAAGCCTGACGGAAAGGTAATAATAATAGACTGGAAGAAGGACTCAAAATTCGGCCCGCCACAGCAGATAAAGATGTCAGAAGAGGATTATGCTGCATATTTCAAGGGCTTCAGGCTACTCAAGAAGCTTGATATTGAGCCTCAACACTACTGCCTTCTCTTCTCTAGGTAGACCCAACAAGCTCAACCTTTGTGCCAACCGCATACTGCTGTTGCGACTCTAAGACAGCATTGCCGTAATGGCATACTGTATAATCACTGAAAGGAATGCCGTTGTAGGCATAGGCAATGCTGCCGTTGTATATCCAGTACTGGTATAGTGGTATGGGCGTATTGTGCATCCACATGCATATATCTTCATTTGCATCCATCGGGAAGAGCATTCCTAGGCAGTTTTCATCACCATTGCAATTCCCTATGCTATGCTGGTACATATAACCTTCTTCCTGCTGTGCAGTAGTAGATGCAATATAGACGTTCCAGCTTCTGTTTGCAATAATTATGTTTCCAACGCCGAAGCTACTTAGGCTGGGCGTGCTGCTGCTAATATATGCTGCAGCCACAACAGCAATAGCACCTACAGCAAACAGTATATAAACAAACATCTCATTTGTCATCTGACCATCGTAATGAGCTCCATTTGAAATTATTTACATATTTACTTTTTTTGCATATCTTGAAATACCAAAAGGGAAAAAATAAAAGTCTGCAAAGCCTATCTATTTTGATGAGAATATGGCCCTTTTTGGAACTAATGGTATAAGAGGCATTCCAAACAAGGATTATTATCCTGACTTTTACCTGCATATTGCAATTGCAGTAGGCAATGTAATACACAACAAAGACTTTGCAATTGCTAGTGATGGCAGGAAGGCAGTTGCCATGCTGAGGGGTGCAGTAATCAGCGGGCTTACCTCAACAGGGCACAATGTTATAGACCTGGGCGTACTGCCTGTGCCTGCACTGCAATACTACTGCAAAATGAAGAAAGTTCCTGGCATTATGATAACAGCTTCGCACAATCCGCCTGAATACAACGGAATAAAAGTAATAGAGAATGACGGGATGGAGGCATCGCCTGAAACCGCAGGGCGCATAGAATCCCTTTACTACAGCACAAAGTACCGCGAGCGCGGAGAGGCTGGTGATGCAAATTATGCAAAATGGAACGAGGTGGGCGATTTAAAGGCAGACAGTAGCGCCAAGGAGCTTTACATAAAGGGCATACTTGAAAAAGTTGATGTCGAGGCAATAAAAAGCAAAGGCCTGACTGTACTGTATGACTGCTCTAACGGCTCTACATACGAGACAACGCCAATGCTTCTGAAAGAGCTTGGCATAAAAGGGATAGCACTTAACAGCACGCTCGACAGCATGTTTCCAGGGCACAATCCAGAGCCAACAGAGGAGAATATAAAGTCTACAATCGAGGTGGCAAGGACGTATGGTGTTGACTTTGCAGTTGTCCACGACAGCGATGGCGACCGCTCAATCTTCATATCACCGGAAGGCAAGTATCTTGATGGCAACTACTCTATAACCATGATAGCAATGGGGAAGTTAAAGAAGGGAGATGCTGTAGTGACACCGGTAAACACTTCAGACATACTGATAGAAGTGCTGAGAAATATGGGTGTAAAAGTGTACATTACAAAAGTTGGCGCGCCTGTTGTGGCAAGGAAGGCTGCCGAGGTAAATGCAAAGATTGCAGGTGAAGAGAACGGCGGAATAATATTCCCAGAGCACCAGATTTGCAGGGACGGAGCCATGTCTCTTGCACTGTTTGCAGAGGCAGTTGCGAAGAAAGGGCTCAAAAATCTTCTGGGATCGCTGCCTGATTTATATTATAAGAGGGACAAGGTTAATACAGGCAAGAAATTTGATGATATCAAAAATGCTGTACTGAAAAAGAAACACATAAGCGAAGACTTTACTGACGGTGTCAAAATCTATCTAAACAAAACAGACTGGATAATGCTAAGGCCTTCAGGCACCGAGCCTGTTGTGAGGCTGTATGTACAAGCAAGTAGTAAAAAGCGCGGCGAAGAAATACTAGATGAGTATAAAAAGCTCGCCACAGAGGTCGCATAATCCACATACTGTATCAGGATAATGGGATTGGCATTTCGCTATTTCATCCTCTTCCATATTATTTGTATTTTCAAAATATTTGTAATGTATTACAAATTTGTATGAATTTGTAATGCTTGTGACATCATCCCACCCATAAATGGCGTGGGATTTCCCGCGCACTTTGTTAAATTCCAAGGAGCCACTTCCATAAAGGCCTAGGCTTTATTTCCACACTTTTTGATTTTACATTTTCTTCTTCATCAAAGGTTATTACCAAAACGCTGTTGCATCCAGCTCTTTTACCCCTTTTCCTATAGACTGCACCTCTCTACCCACTTTACATCGCCTTCATAATAGATGTATTTTGCCAAAAAGTTTTCTATATCCCTATAAACAGCTTGCTACAATAATCAAATACTATTTGACTAAATGTGGTGAATTGTCTATTACTATTTGATTATTTTATTCTTTGGCGGCGGTGAAAAATTCACATCTTTCTAAAATAACCCTACTATTTTAAAATAGATTTTAAAATGACCTTGCTAAATATAAATAAAAACGAGGTCTGAAATTTTTCAAGCCCTAAAAGTGTTAAGCTTGGTAGTTCAAAACATTTCCTTTCCAGTATACTCTATAGTTGCAACAATGCTGGATAGATAAATGACATAAGTTGGCCTATATATTCCTTATCATTAATGTTTGTTGGTTTTTGAAGGGCAAAGCAAAGCAATGCACCAAAGAATGCCCTTATCT
>Ga0080003_1000467_pt1 | contig 27202 bp, 25 predicted proteins | sample JossMetagenome_FD_69206 | JGI IMG/M metagenome (GOLD analysis project Ga0080003, IMG submission 69206) | Hot spring microbial communities from Joseph's Coat, Yellowstone National Park, USA - JC2_E (SPADES assembly) (version 2) | ecosystem: Environmental > Aquatic > Thermal springs > Hot (42-90C)...
TGCCGACCCTCTGCGACATCCTGCCCCTTAGGGGCGGGAAGAGCTCGAGAACGCGACCAACCGCCGAGTCGTACTCCTCGCGCGAGCCAAGCCTCGAGTGAGCGAGCTTCAGGTGATCCGCCAGCGTGAGTCCCGGGAACAGCTCCCTGCTGTCGGGGACGTACCCGAGCCCCATCTTGGCTATCCTGTACGCGGGGAGCCCTGCCACGTCCGCGCCGTCGAGCATCACCCTCCCGGACCATGGCGCGATCACGCCCGATATAGCGCGGAGGGTCGTCGTCTTCCCCGCGCCGTTCGGCCCTATGATCCCGACGAGTTCGCCCTTCCCCACCGACAGGTCTATCCCGTTGAGCACCCGTATCTTGTAGTAGCCGCTCACGAGCCTGCCCGCCTCTAGGATGGAGCCGGAGCTCATTTCTCGGCCCGCCTCCTTCCCAGGTAGGACTCCACTACCCTAGCATCCGACGAGATCTCGGACGGCTTGCCGTCAGCCAGCTTCTGTCCGTTCATTACCACCACTATCCTCTCCGCCAAGTTGAATATCACCTTCATCACGTGCTCTATCATAGCTATCGTCAGCCCGCCCTCGTGCAGCTTCTTGACGACGGAGAGCACCTCCTTCAGGTCTTCGCCCACGAGGCCGGCGCTCACCTCGTCCAGGAACACCATCCGAGCGCCCTGGGCGAGCGCCCTGGCGAGCTCCAGCTTCCTGAGGTCCACGACGCTGAGCGATGTGGGATAATCATACTCCCTCTCCGCGAGGCGCACGTGCTCCAGGAGGTCCCGGGCTATCCCCCTCGCCTCCTCCACGGACAGGTCCTTGGATCCATACATAGCCGCGACCGCGACGTTGTCTATCACCTTCAGGTCGTTGAATGGCCGGGGCACCTGATATGTCCTGGAAAGCCCCATCTTGGCCCTCCTGTGAGGAGGCATCTTGGTTATGTCGTGTCCGTCGAACGCGATCCTCCCCGAGTCGGGGTAGTACACGCCCATCACAACGTTGACGAGAGTCGTCTTCCCCGCGCCGTTCGGCCCTATGATCCCGACGAGTTCGCCCTTCCCCACCGATAGATCCATCCCGTTGAGCGCGGTCAGCCCGCCGAACCTCTTCGTCACTCCCGATACATCAAGCAGGGACATCGCATCACCTCGTGCCGTTCCTCCCGCCGCTCTTGGTCCTCCTGGATTCGATATATCTCACAACGTATCCATATATCCCCTTCGGGGCCTTCAGGAGGACTATCACCAGCAGCAGGCCGAATATCACCAGCGCCAGATTGCCGCCCGTGACCGAGATCGAGCTCAGCCACGACCTGATTGCGGTCTCCACGGGATCCAGCAGCACGGTGCCGAGGAGGACCCCCTCCGGGGATCCCATCCCGCCTATCATCGAGTAGAATACCGGCCAGACGCTGTAGCTTATGTCAGGATATCCGAAGTAATCGGGCGCTATGTAACTCGTGTAGAGCGCCACGAACATCGCCCCGGCGAGCGCCGCCAGGTACCCGGAGATGCCGAACACTATCGTCTTGTAGAACCTCGTGTTTATTCCGACGGTGCCCGCCGCGGTCTCATCGTCGTTTATCGCGGAGAGCGCGAACCCGATCCTGCGGTTCTGGATCAACATGATCACTATGTACGCGGCGAACGCCAGCGCGGCGGAGAACGGCAGCCACGCGGTCGAAGGGAGCGGAAAGCGCGGGACCGCGAGCCCCACGGCGCCCGCGGTCCACGGGGACAGCTGGCTGGAGACCGCGAGTGCGTAGCCGGCCGGCGTGAGCGCGAACGTGAATATGCCGACATACCAGTCCCTCAGCCTGGACGATATGAATCCCACCACGAGCCCGGCGAGGGCGCCCAGGACGGGGCCGGCGAATATAGCCACCAGCGGGTTCATGCCGTACGAGATCACGAAGATGCCGTAAGCGTATGAGCCCAGCGCGAAGAACAGCGCCTGCCCGAGGGACACCATGCCGGTATCGGCCAGGAGCGACCACGAGAGCGAGTACACGTAGAAAACCATGATGGTTATAGCGACGAGCGTCGGATAGCTACCCCACATTGTTGATACAGCCGTTATTATTGCCAGCGCGACCGCGACCGCGACCGCCTTGATGTACATGGAGCCCGGAAGCTTCAGCCTCTTGCCGGTGTCCGCGTTCATGCTCATCTGCCTCCGAATATGCCCGAGGGCCTCACCAGGAGTATCAACGCCAGTATTATGAAGGCTACGGCCTCGCCCCACGTCTGCCCCATGTAGTAACCGACGAAGCTCGTAGCGAACCCTATTATCGCGCTCCCCACCATGGTGCCGGGTATGCTGCCGACGCCGCCCAGTATCATGACGGCGAACGCCATCAGGGTCAACAGGATCCCGGTGAATGGGTCGAATGTGAATACTATGCCGTAGAGGGTTCCGGCTATCGCCGCCAAGGCGCTTCCGACTATGAATGTCAGGTAACTTAACCTGCTCACGTCTATGCCCGATATGCTGGCGCCCACCGGGTTCTGGCTCAGGGCCCTTATCGCTATCCCCTGCTTCGTCCTGAATAACCAGTAGTAGAGGACGACCATTATCACCCAGGATATCACTATTATAGATAGATCGTCGTAGGTCAGCAGGACGTTGCTCGGCAGGAGGACCCCCATGCCGCGGAGCGGGGATGGTATCTCCACGCCGGTGCGGTATACGGGGAGGAAGTAATATGCCAGCCCGTTCTCCAGCACATATGAGACGCCGATTGTTATCAATATCATGTTGACCGGGCTCGTCTTGGCCGCCGGCTTCAGTGTAAACCTGTATATCAGGACCCCGAACCCCGCGATGACCAGCACCGCGGGTATCATGGCCAGATATGGGCTCCATCCCTCCAGCGTCACGAAAAGGAAAGCGACGAACGCCCCGAGGATCATCAAGTCCCCGTGGGCGAAGTTCACGAGTTTGAGGGTCCCGAATATCAACGTGAGGCCGGTCGCCAGCAGGAGATATATGCTGGTGAAGAGCAGGCCGTACAGCGCAGTTGACAGCAGATAGGATGGTATGAAGAATGCCGCCATCGGCCGCGGTCTAAGTATATGCTGTATATAAAGATTGATGCCTCTGAAGCCGCCCTGTATTTTTACAGCATATCGAATTATAATATCATTGTTTGATGAATTTAGCGCAACTCTACTATATATGTTATCCTGTTATATTGGAGGTGTTTCATTAAGCCCATCCCCCTAGAGCCGCAGCATCCGGCGCATCTCGTTCAGCCACCAGGGCATCTCATCCTCCCTCCACACCAGCGGGGGCCTCCATCCCCTCCAGGTCCCTGTTGTCGAACACGAAGTCCTGCATGAACGTGAACGCTGAGAGCCAGTTGAGCACGTGCTCGAATGCCCGCCCGGACGTGAACCTGCGCTTCCCCACCGGGAACAGGTCGTCGAAAGCCTCAGTCCTATCCTTCACGTACTGGACCATGCGCTCCATCAGATTCTTCAGAGGATGACCGTAGACTACGTGCTCCACGCCGGCCCATCTGCAGGCGTCGGAGTACCATCCCGCCCCGTCCGTGTGGATCGGGACCCCGCCGTACCTATGCACGGGCCTCCTGATGAATAGATAGGCGTCGATCGAGTTCCCGCGCGGGCTACGTGGAAGTCGGGCATGGCGCGCAGGTCCGGCTCGAACGCGACCCGGATCAGGGCGGGGGTCCCTCCCGCGTTCACCACGGTCTCATCCACGAATATCCTGCGCACGTCCCGGGGATCCGCGCCGAAGGATCAGAGGACGGGACCGAGCCTCTGTACCCACCTCCATGTCGAGACGTGGCTCCTGCTCATGGTGAGCCCCAGGGATTTCGAGGCGCGCCTCAGGGAGTGACCCGAGAAATAGGGATAAACCGCGTAGGCCATGACAGGAAGGGGAGTCCTCCTCCTGTCTGTATATTATTCGTGTTCATTACGGACCGGGCGGAGGGCTCCCCTCGAATTTAGGTTCATCGATCGGCTTAATGAAATATGCCCATATTAGATAAAATTAAAGTAAAAATAAATAGAGTTACTGGATTACGTCACGGGAATAGGTTGAACTGCGGGCTCGTCGTGGCGAACTGGGACGGCCAGACGACCTGCGTGTAGGGCTGGCCGCTCGTCGAGTTCCAGAAGACCTCGATCATCAGCGGCTGGAGCGACACCTCGTGGTAGCTGTTGAACAGGGTTCCGCTCGGGCCGGGCTTCACCAGCACGACCAGCTGCGGGGGCGGCGACATCGTGGCCAGGGCGTTTATCACGGCGGTGTTCTGGGTCGTTCCCGCGTCATGCAGCGCGTAGGCGGCGACCCACACGGCGTCGTATCCGGAGGCGCCCAGCAGGTTGCCCTGCTGACCGCTCAGCTCCTTGTAGGCACTCCTGAAGGTCGCCCACTTGGCGTTGATCGTGGCGTTGCTCGTCATGGCGTACTCGGGGTAGTTGGTGGATATGAATGTGCCGGCTGCATCGGCGCCGGCGGCGCTCGGCCCGTAGAACGAGTTGTCGTCGACGATTCCAGTGGAGGGCCCCATCACCACTCCCTTCAGCGCGGGGACCTCCGCGGCCTGCTGCTGGAACGCCGCCTCCTCGTTCGGGAAGGAGCCCAACACGATCGCGTTGGGGCTCTCGGTGGCGATCTTGCTCAGTATGCTCTGGAACTGGGTGCTGCCGAACGGATAGTACTCAGTGTCCACTATCTGGAGCTGGTTCTGCCATCCGTTCTGGTATATTGTGTAGTTCAGGCCCCAGAAGTAGTCCTGCCCATACTCCGTGTTCTGCCCAACGTAGACTATCCTCACGACGCCGTTGGTGCCTATCTGGCTCGCATAGTCGTGCAGGAACTCGGCGGCCCACTCGCCGTACTGGATCCCGGTGGGCTGGTAGTGGAATATCATCGACTTCGACGGATCGAAGTTCGTGAGGTTGCTGGTCCTCGTCGCGAGCGGCGAGGAGCATATGAATATCGATGGCTCATCGTACTGCTGGATGACGGGTATATCGGCTATCGCCACAACGCTGGCGGGGGTGGTTATGAGTATCGCCGCATGGTCGCTGGTTATCAGGGTGGAGGTGGCCGTGGGGCCGACGGATGGGTTCGTCTGGTCGTCCTGCCACACTAGGTTTATCGTGTAGTTGCCCGGTCCGTTGGGGCCGTTGGCCATGTATATTCCTCCCTGGGAGTTTATCTGGCTGGCCGCCAGCTGTGCGCCCCAGAGAACCTCCTCACCTATGGGCCCGAGAGCGCCTGTGAGCGACTGCTCGAGCCCGATCGTCACCTGTCCCACTATCGCATGTGTCGGCGTTGGAGTGGGAGTGGGGGTCGGAGTGGGCGGCGGGGGCCTAGTGGCGTAGTACGCCGCTACCCCACCGACTACCACGACCACGATCACGACTGCAATTATAGCCCAAAGCGCTGTCCTGGAGATTGCGCTTCTTCTCATGTTCGTCCATCTGCTAGACAATAAGTATAATATAAACTTATCTTCAACTACCTAGGGTGTTGGTCAGATAAGGGGGATCACCCCACAACCGCGATCACCTCCGACGGCACGCGCCCCATCCCCTCCTGGAACCTCAGCCCGTTGCAGTACACGAAGAACAGGTTCATCAACATGTCCAGCGATGCGATCCTCGACCTACCCGCGTTTACGTCCTTGAAGGAGGCCCTCGTCCTCCTCTTCAGGGAGCCGAAGAACCTCTCAACTCTGCTCCTGTCCCCGAACGCCCCGCGGTAGTGCTCCAGGCCCAGCTCCCGGAAGGCCCACGAGTACCACGGGCCCCCCTCCACGACGAACACCGGTTTGTTCGCGCAGGCCTCGAGCGCCCGGCCCAGGAAGAGGAGCGCGTCCGTGGAGCTCCTGGACCGCGTCGCCTTGATGGCCGGGAGCTCCCCCGTGTCCACGTCTATCGCGGCCCACACATAGACCTCCCGGCCGTTCACCTTCTCCGCGGCCTCGTCCACGGCCACCGCGATCGGCCTCCTCTCCCTCGGCGGTATGGTCCACCCGACCGAACCGAGCGCGCGGGCCCAGTCCAGCACCGACACGTGGGACGGCTTCCTCCCGCAGTGATCCTCCATCATATCCGCTATCTCCCAGGATGATAGGCCGGCCATGTAGAGGTGGAGCGCGTGCGCCTTCTCCTCGATGGGTATTTTATGCTGCCTGAACATACCGAGGGTGCGGATCATTCATTCCAGCTCCCTTATCGGGTCGAAGTGGAAGGGTACCCGTATGTACATGGGGGCCGGTGGGGGTGGTCCGCACATTTGGGCTTATCCGACCAACACCTGGAATGCCCGGGCAAACTCTTTTAGGGCCCACGGGGCCACCCGCGGCGGTGCCCCTTGAATCGGAAAGCATCGCTGCGGTGCATCAACTGCGGTTGGAGCGGCGAGCTCGAGGACCTCGTATACACGTGCCCACGATGCGGCGAACCGCTCACTGTGGTGTACGGGAGCGGCGAGCTGGCCGAGGGCGCCAAGGCCGAATTCCGCGGCAGAGGGGTCTGGCGTTACTCGGCACTCCTGCCGTTCCCGGAGGACGTCGAGCCCGTTACGCTGGATGAGGGATGGACGCCGCTGCACCGGTCCAGGGAGATCGAGGGCCTCCGCTTCAAGAACGAGGGGCTCAACCCGACCGCGAGCTTCAAGGATAGGGGCATGACGGTTGCGATAACGGACGCCCGCATGAGGGGCGCGTCGAAGGTCATCTGCGCGTCCACCGGCAACACCGCGGCATCAGTCGCCGCATATGCGGCGAGGGCCGGCATGAGGAGCTACGTCCTCGTGCCCTCAGGGGCGGTCGCAAAGGGAAAGCTGGCGCAGGCGGTCGCGCACGGCGCGAGGATAGTCAAGGTGAGGGGTAGCTTCGACGACGCCCTCAGGGGGGTCCTAGATCTCGTCTCCGGGGGCGGGAATTTCTACCTGCTGAACTCGGTCAATCCATACAGGATAGAGGGCCAGAAGACGCTGGCGTTCGAGGTGTGGGAACAGCTGGATCGCTCCGTGCCGGACGCAATAGTGCTGCCGGTCGGGAACGCCGGCAACATATCAGCGATATGGAAGGGGTTCAGCGAACTCGTCGAGGCCGGCCTCGCGGAATCAGCCCCCCGGATGATCGGCGTCCAGGCGGAGGGGGCGGCGCCTCTGGCCAGGGCTTTCGAGAGGGGGCTCGAGGAGCTGGAGCCATTCGATAGCCCGCAGACGTACGCCACCGCCATAAGAATAGGCCGCCCGGTCAGCTGGAGGAGGGCGCTCATAGCGGCGCGGGAGAGCGGGGGCGCCATCATAAGCGTGGGCGACGACGAGATCCTGGACGCGCAGAGACACCTCGCCAGGGCGGAGGGTATATTCGTCGAGCCCGCCAGTGCGGCATCGCTCGCCGGATACCTGAGGGCCGTGGAGATGGGGATCGTGGATCGCGGGGAGACGGTGGTGGCGGTGCTCACGGGGCACGGGCTCAAGGATCCCGACGCAGCGCTGAGGTTCGGCGTCGACGAGATCGAGGTGCAGCCGGGCGACCTCGTGAGGGAGCTGAGCGCCTCGCGATGAGGATCATCATAGCGGGATACGGCAACGTTGGGCGCAGCCTGCATCGCATGCTGGAGGAGCGCAGGAAGGAGCTCCTCAGGGAGCTCTCGCTCGACGTGATGGTGGTGGCGGTCGTCGACAGGGGCGGCGCGGCCGTGCACTGGAGGGGGATCCCCTATGGAGAGCTCGCGGAGGCCAAGGACCGCCACGGTACCGTGGCGCGCGCGGAGCGCCACGGAAGGCCGGGGGTCGGCGTCCTGGAGGTGCTGGAGGAGGTCGGCGCTGACGTCTATGTGGACACGACCCTTCCGAACTTCGAGGATGGCCAGCCCTCGATCTCCTACATGGAGAGGGCGCTGATCAGGGGGATGCACGTGGTTACCAGCAACAAGGCTCCGCTTGCGCTCGCGATGCCCGCGCTCCTCGAGATAGCCGGCTACAAGGGGGTCAAGCTGCTCTACAGCGGGACGGTGGGGGGCGGCACCCCGTTCCTCAGCCTCGCGTCCAGATCGCTCAGGGGCAACAGGATCAGGGCCGTGAGGGGCGTCCTTAACGGCACCGCCAACTACGTGCTGTACAGGATGGAGGTCAGCGGCGTGTCCCTCGGCGAGGCGCTGGAGGAGGCGAGGAGGCTGGGATACGCCGAGGCTGATCCATCGCTCGACGTGGGGGGGATGGACGCCGCCGCCAAGCTCGTAATACTCACGAACCACGCCACCGGCTCCAGATACACGCTGAGGGACGTCAGATACAGCGGCATAGAGGGCGTTGGACCGCGTGAACTATCGGATGCAGCGGGCAGGGGGAGGGCCCTGAGGCTCATCGCCGACAGCGGCGAGCTCAGGGTGGGGCTGGACGAGATAGATGTCAGGAGCCCCCTCAACGTCCCCGCGAACCTGAACGCCGTGGAGTTCGACGTGGAGGAGCTGGGGAGCGTCTACCTGATCGGCAGGGGGGCCGGCGGGCCCGAGACGGCCGCCGCGATCCTGAGGGATATGGCTGAGTTAAGTTCATAACAGGCGCCGCCTGCGCTCGCCCGCGAGGGCTCGAGATGAGGATAATCATGAAGTTCGGCGGAACATCCGTCCGCGGCGACGGATTCCGCAGGGTTCACGGTATAGTATCACGGTACCTCCCGGAGGACCAGATCGTGGTCGTGGTCTCCGCGATAAAGGGCGTGACGGACGATCTCATAGATATTGCCCACCGGGCCAAGAGGAGCGATGAGAAGGAGATCTCCGAGTTCCTGGACAAGCTTGTGGATTCGTACATGGAGCTCGTCGAGGTCAACGTCGGGCGCGAACACCTGAACGAGGCATATGCCCTGGCGTCGAAGCTCAGGAGGGATCTGGAGAGGGTCCTCTACGGGATAATGTACCTGGGGGAGCTGACGCCCCGCAGCCTGGACTACGTCTCAGGGTACGGCGAGACGTTCTCCGCCAAGGTGGGCGCGTTCATCCTGGGTAAGCTGGGGCTGGAGGCGATGGGGCTCACCGGGAAGGAGGCGGGGATCGTAACCGACGATAATTTCGGGGATGCGAGGGTCCTCCTGAACGCGACCCGGTACAGCGCAAGGCGGGTCCTGGAGCCCCTTCTGGAGGCGGGTAAGATACCGGTCGTGGGAGGATTCAGCGGCGCGACCCGGGATGGGATAATGACCACGCTGGGGAGGGGCGGAAGCGATTACACTGCGACGGCGCTGGGGGCCGCGGTGGACGCCGACCAGGTGTGGCTCTGGAGCGACGTCGACGGCATAATGACCGCGGATCCGCGCATAGTGCCGAACGCCAGGACGGTCCCCGAGCTCAGCTACAGGGAGGCCGCCGAGCTGGCAATGGTGGGGGCCAAGGCGCTGCACCCGAGGGCGCTGGAGCCCGTGTGGGACGCGAACATCCCGGTCTACGTGCGCAATACGTTCAACCCGAACGGGCCATATACGGTGATACACGGGAAGGAGGAGGTGAACGCAAAGGTCGTGAAGGCTATCTCGTTGATAAGGGACGCGGGCGTCATCACGGTCTACGGGCCGAGCATGGTGGGGGCTCCGGGGACCGCCGCCAAGGTCTTCGAAATGGCCGCGTCCACCGGGACAAACATAATGATGATAGCCCAGAGCGCGAGCGAGTCCAACATATCGATGGCGATGAGGAAGGGATCGCTCGATAGGGTGTACTCGGCCCTCGAGAGGGAGCTCATATCGAAGGGAATACTTAGGACTGTCGAGGTGGAGGACGACGTATCGATAGTGGCCATAGTGGGGGCCGGCATGAAGGGCACGCCCGGCGTCTCCGCGAAGATATTCTCCGCGGTCGCGGAGAGGGGAATCAACGTCGTGATGACGGCGCAGGGCGGATCCGAGATGAACATATCGTTCGTCGTGAAGTCCGAGGACTCGGAGGAAGCCGTGAGGGCCATCCACGATGCGTTCAAGCTGGGTGAGGCGTGAAATTGTACTCGCAGGAGATCGAGGTAAGGGGGCACCTGATAGATTCGATGATACTCTCCAAGATCTTCGACGCCGTGATGGACATGAAGGGCGAGTTCGAGGTCCTCGAGTTCAGCGTCGGGAAGAGGAAGGACGAGCACAGCTTCGTGAGGCTCCTCGTGAAGGCGGATTCCCGGGAGCGGTTGGTCCAGATGCTCGACGTCCTGTACAGGCTCGGAGCGGTATCGGCCGGGGTGATGGAGGCATCGCTCGTGGAGGCGCCCGCCGACGGCGTGCCTCCGGAGGGATTCTATGTCATGACGAGCAACCCGACCCAGATATATGTCGAGGGGCGCTGGATAGACGTGAGGCCCGTGGCCGCCAACATGGTCGTCGTCTACAGGCCCGATGACGGAGTCGCCGTCGGGAAGCCCTCATGGAGGGTCGGAAAGGGGGAACTCGTCGTGGTCGGGGAGGAAGGCATCAGGGTCAGTCCCCCGGAGAGGCCCAGGGAGGGCGTCGGCGTCTTCGAATTCATGTCCAGCCCTGCGCCGAGGGCGGCCACTCCATCGCTCATCTCGGGGCTCGCGGATGAGATGGAGGCTATAAAGGAGAGGGACGGCAGAATAATAGTCATCGCGGGCTCGGCCGTGGTGCGCAGCGGCGCGGCGGACGTCCTAGCGTCGCTTGTGCGCAAGGGGTACGTGGACGCGTTGATATCGGACGGCTCTCTCCTCCTATGCGACGTCGAGCTGAGGCTCCTCGGAACGTGTGACGGGGTCGCGCTCGTTGAGGGCGCCAAGAACGGATATGGGAACCGCGTGAGGGCGGCGGTCGAGATAAGGAGGGCCGGCGGGATCGAAGGCCTGATCAAAGGGGGGACACTGAAGGGGGGCCTCGCTTATGATGTGACCTCGCGCGGAATAGGAAACGTGCAGTTCATGGACCTGAGCGATGAGCCGATCCCGGGTACGATAGTCGACGCGAGGAGCGCGCAGGAGAGGGCGCTGGAGCTCCTGGAGGGAGCCGACCTCGTGCTCGCGCTGGCGGGCGGCCACATGGCGTCGGAGGTCCTGAAGCTGCTCAGGTCCAGCACGAAGCTCGTCGTGGTAGACGTCAGCCCGGAGGTCGCGCTCAGGGTCATCGGAAGGGAGGTCGCTCAGTCGGTCAGCGTGATGTCCGACGTCGCGAATTTCCTGAGGTCGCTCGACGACGCGCTGGGGCCGATGTCAGCTCCGGGCGCCGATAGCCGCCCGTGACGGCCGCGCGTTCATTGCCGGATGCGCGGGGAAACGGCCGTTCGCTGCCTCACCAGGCCGTAGGGCACCAGTATGCGCGTGTACGCCGACGCGAGCACGCCCCTGGCGTTTCCGTAGCTGACCCTTCTGTATGCCTCGGGAAATGGCAGCCATTCGTACCCGCTGTGCTCCTCGGATATGACGACCTTGCCGCAGTCCCCGGTGCACTCCATCAGGTAGAATGCTACCTCCTTCGATGAGGGCGAGCCCTCCTCCGACAAGAACCTATAGTGTATGCGGTACTTGAAGTTCGGGATCATCCTCAGGTTCCTGAGGCCCGTCTCCTCCATCACCTCCCTGAGGGCCGCCACCTCCTCGGCCTCTCCGTCCTTCAGGTGCCCCTTCGGGAAGCCCCAGTAGCCGCGGAGGTTGCGCAGCACCAGGAACTCCAAGTTGCGGCCGCGCCACCTGAACACGACGCCGCCTGCGGATCTCTCCATGGGTTGACGTGCGCTATCGTGGTATTAAACGTTGAGGACCTCACTGCACGCCTATTGTGTTCCCGACGCCGACGACTATGACGGTGTCCCCGGGCTTTGCGTGCTCCCTCACGACCCTCCTCACGGCGTCCGCCGCCCTGGGGACCGATGCCCTCACGGCGTCCGGCATCGCGGAGATCGCTTCCTTCTCGGACATCTTGACGACTACGGCGTACGTGGGCACGCCCACCCTGGAGGCTGCGGATTCGATGAAGAAGCGATCGGTCCCGGGGCCGCCCATGGCGACGCCCACGCCCTCCGCGATGGATCCGGTCTCCTCACCCTCCAGCTTGAGCGCCGCATCCACCGACACGACGAGCTTCGTGCCCCTGTATATCCCGAGGAGCTTCTCGATGGCTTCGCCCGGCCTCCCGACGGTGCCGCCGGGCCCCTCGGCCTTCACGGCTATAACCCTGCGTCCGTCCATCTCCACGTCATAGAACACGGTGTCCTCAGCGATCCTCCTGGGCCTCGCGTCGCCTACGAGCGAGCGCACGACCATGGGGCCCAGCGCGTCACCGATCGGCACGCCCTTGGCGAGCGCATCGACCCCGGAGCTCAGCGCCTCAGCCTCCTCCATGAAGAACGGGAGATATATCTGGAGGTAACTGAGCGATATCAAGTCGTGGTCCTTCTTGGCCGATTTGTAGTAGTGTTCCAGGATCTTCCTGAGGCGCTCCAGCTCCACCGTCAGCTCCAGCAGGTTCGTCAGGTTCTTCCTCGCAACGACGTCGGCGCCCGGCGCGAGCCTCCCTATCGAGTCCTCCAGGGATCTGTCCCAGATCCTGAGCACGTGATCGAGCTTCGGCACCACCCCATGTGGATCGAGCGATATCGGTTGTATCACGAGCGAGTTTAGCGCCGCATCGAGCCTCGCGGCCAGCTCGGGCTCACCGCCACCGTAGTACCTGAGGAGCTCCCCGATGAGCCTCTTCCTGGCGCCGTCGCTCAGCCCCTGCGCCCTCTTTACGTGCTTGCTGAGCTGCCAGAGCATGGAGTCCAGCTGTATCCTCATACCGTAGAATATGAACACGGCCACTATGGCCAGCCCCGCCAAGGTCATGGCCATCACCGTGGGATTGTTCATCGCGGTTCCGTTTACCAGGCTCGTGTCTATCCCCTTTGAGCCGGATGGGCGGCCGGATTTAAAAACTGCGCCGTTACTCGAATCTCGGCCTCTCGACGATCCGCACGGACGTGCGGCCCGGGAGGTCCACGAGCTCGTATCCCTCGGAGCGGAGGCCATCCCTTATTGAGTCGGCGTCGCCGAACTTTCCCTCGGAGCGCAGCCTGTTCCTCTCATCGACTAGCGCCATCACGCTATCGGGCACGGGGCCCGGCGGAAGCCTGTAGCCCATCACGTCGAACATGGTCGTGAACGCCTCCGATATCTCCCTGCTGGAGCCGCCCAGGCGGCGGCCGGACGAGAGCCTGCCTATCAGCCTGGAGAACCGCACGAGGACCGATATGGCCGTAGGGGTGTCGAGGTCGTCGCTGAGGGCGCCGTCGAACTCCGCCAAGTGGGACCTGGCCTCCCGGGACTCGACGTCCGCCGACGGCGGGTCGTCCGCCAGATCGTAGGCCGCCGATTCGATTATCCTCCAGTTCTCGTACGCCTTCCTCAACCCCTCCGCGGAGAAGCCCAGCGGACTCCTGTAGTGCGAGGAGAGCAGGTATGTCCTCAGCGTGTTCGGGCCCCAGCGCTCCACGGCATCCCTTATCCTTATGACGTTCCCTGTGGACTTGGCCATCTTCTCGGGCCCCAGGTTGAGCATTCCGACGTGGACCCACGTCCTGGAGAGAGGCCGGCCGGTGTACGATTCGCTCTGAGCTATCTCGTTCTCGTGGTGCGGGAATATCAGGTCGGCCCCGCCGCCGTGCACGTCTATGGTCTCGCCGAGGTGTTCGCGTATCATCGCGGAACACTCTATGTGCCACCCGGGCCTTCCCCTTCCCCACGGGGAGTCCCAGAGGGGGCCGTCCTCGTATATCTTCCACAGCGCGAAGTCGGCGGGATCCCTCTTGTGGGGGTCCGGCTCCACCCTAGCGCCGGCGACCAGCTGATCCACCCTTTTCTTCGATAGTTTCCCGTACTCGGGGAACGTGGACACGCTGAAGTAGACGCCGCTGGGCACCGCGTATGCGTGGCCGCCCTCGATGAGGCCTTCGATCAGCTTGTGCATCCCGGTTATGTGCTGGGTGGCCCTAGGCATCATGGTCGGCCTCCTCACGTTCAGCAGATCGAAGTCGTGAAGGGCCTCCCCGATGAACCTGTCGGCGAGCTCCGCCGGACTTATTCCCATCCTCGATGCCCTGTCTATTATCTTATCGTCGACGTCGGTGAAGTTCTGCACATATTTGACGGAGAATCCCTTTGCGTCGGCCAGCCTGTACAGCACGTCGAACGTGAGCAGCGTCCTCGCGTGGCCTATATGCGCGTAGTCGTAGACTGTGAGCCCGCAGACGTACATCTTGAGCTCCCGGGGGGCGGTGAATTCGACGATGTCCCCCGAGAGCGTATCGCTCAGCCTGAGCGAGGAAGCCAGCCGGAGCACGCCTATGACCAGGAACCGGTCCTTAAAAATTCGTCCAGGGCAGCCGCGGCCTCGTTTCCACTCTTCAGCGCCAGCCCGTAGAGGCTCGCGCCGTGCCTGACGTCTCCCGCGGCGAACACCTTCCTGGCAGTGGTCCTGAACTTCTGATCGGTCTTCACGGTCCCGTCGCGGTTCAGCTCTATGCCCAGGCAGCCGGACTTGAACGGCGGGGAGGGTATCTCGCCCGCGGCGATGAGCACCGCGTCGACGTTCAGCGTGAATTCGCTGCCCGGCACCGGAACAGGATGCGGCCGTTTGTCACCCGGCACGCTCTCGAGCTTCATCCTCTGGAGCTTCGCGGATGCGACGCGGCCGCCGGCGCCGGGGTGGAGCTCCACGGGCACCGTGAGCTCCAGCGGCTCTACCCCGTACTGCTGAACCAACCTGTTGAATTCCCGGGCGCTCATGGGGGCCTCGTTCCTGGTCCTCCTGTAGGAGAGATATACCTTCTCAATGCCGAAGCGATCCTTCAGATACCTGATGGGCACCTCGGTGGCATCGACTGCGGTCAGGCCTCCTCCCACGACCATTATTTTGCGCCCCAGGGGGGGCACGTCGTCCATCTTCGTGTATCCGAGCTGCGCCTGGTAGAACTCGAACAGCCAGTCGAGCGCCACGTAGACGCCCGGGAGATCCTCGCCCGGGATGCCGAGGGTCCTGGAGCTCCACGTTCCCGTGGCTATGAGTACCGCGTCGAATTCGCTCACCAGATCCTCCAGCTTCACGCCGTCGCCCGAGCACCCGGCGACGCGCGTCTTCATGTGGAAATTGACGCCGGCCCTCACGAGCTCCTGGACGCCGCTCCTGACGCCCGCCTTCGGGACGTGATACTCGGGGATCGCGAATATCAGCATCCCCCCGGGCTCCTGCAGCGAATCGTAGACGTGGACCTCGTGCCCCTTGCACCTGAGGACGCCCGCGGCGCCGAGACCGGCGGGACCTGCGCCGACTATTGCCACCCTCTTGCCGGTCGACGACGGTATCGCGCCCTCGTTGCACTTGAGGAACTTCATGCCGCGCTGGCCGCGCAGCTCTCTACATAAAAATTTTAAACCGCGCGCGCCCCGTGCTTCACGGCGTGGGCGCCCACGCCGTGCTCCAGCAGGTCCCCGGGCAACTTCAGATCCATGATCTCGCCGGGCGCCAGCGATGCGAAATCCTCCTTCATGCGATCGAGCTCGGGGAGGAGGCGACCCAGTGCCCCCCTCACCTCACTCGAACTGCGGGCGGGATCCTCGAGCTCCGCGATAGACGGCAGCACTAGGTATGCCAGGGAGAACATCGCCCAGGAGACGTCGCGGATCTCCCACTGCGCCGCGGGATCCAGGCGCTGGGAGAACATGCGCCTGTATTCCCAGGCGGTCGCTGTCATTGTTATGTGTGTGAGCGTCGCGTTTGGAAGGACGAACCTGGCGTCCTCCTTCCTCGCCCCGGCGCCCAACAGGCCGGCGTAGAACGCGGCCACGCCGTCCATGAATTCCCCGTATCTCCGAACGGCATCGCTGGATAGCTTGGGAGGTACCCCGTACCATGCCCTGCCCTTGGCGACCGCCACGTGCCTCTGGCTCTGCTGGCTATACGCGGCCAGCCTGTGGCGCACGAGTTGATGGGTCAGGGACCTGCTTACCCCGCTTATCGAAAACGTGAAGCCGCCGTGCCAGAGCAGCGCATCGCCGGCGATTCCGACCAAACTCGGGGGCGACCCGAAGTCCGTGTAGGATAGCATCCACACCTGGGGTCCCTCCGGATATCCCTCCTTCGGTGACTGCCTTAGCTGGGATGCCTCCGGCAGTTCCGTAATCCATGGAGCGAGCCCGCTGAGTGAGCGTCCTAGCTCCGATAGGACGGGATTCCGCGTACCCCTTGTGTCGAGGAGGCTTCTGAGCGTGGACGTCACGAGCCAGCGGCCGCCGCCAAGCTTGGTCACGTAGAGGAACCTGTGTTCCATGGCGGCATCCAGCATCTCCTCGGGCGATGCCTCGACCACCCACGTCAGGAATCCGTGCTCGAACACGTCCATGTGGCCCAGCTCCACCGCCTTCCTGAGCATCCTGTGCACCTCGGACTCGGGGAACGCCGATCTATCGACGAAGAGGGAATGGGCGGGCCAGGAGCTGTAGCAGCTCCTCATGGCGGCTGCGCACGTCCTGGAGATCTCGGGCGATGCGCGGATAAGCTCGGCGCGCGGCACGTACACCGGCGGCGCCCGGGGAATATAAATGGAAAGGACATCGCGGAGGCTGAATCCCCTACTTACCCGGTGGGATTAGCTTATTTGCCTAGGACCCGAGGAGGCACACGCCCGCACGCGGACAGTTCACGAAAGGCGCCGACTACACCCGGCGATTTAACACCGTTAGCAATTGTTCCTCGATTCCTTAACATAATGCGTTGCACGACACCGGGAATATCGCTCGATGGCGCTATCCGCTAGTAGCTTGTTTGCGCACGCCCGCCCTTCAATACGAGGGCGACATTCCACTCGATTTGAATATGCTAGATTGTACAACGGGGTACTTCAGCGATGAGTTTGAATGCTGATTGAATTCCTCCCCAGTCCCTTCTAAGGGGTGGAGGGCTTGTCGTTATCATGCGCCGTCATCGATGACCGCGGAATCCCTCTACGCCATCGGGGAGAATGGGCGCTCCCGATGCCGGCGGTAGGATAGATAGGTTTTATATAACACTTTGTTTACGAGGACGGACTGGAGACGGTGATGGGGAGAGTCGATGACGTCGTGGAGCTGTCCCCAGGGCATATATACTCCGGATGCGGGATTATGGATGTACCGAAGGGGAGCACGCTCGGCTCCGCCGTCGATCCCCGCCTTCAGATGTGGGAATGGAGCGGTTTCGATGTAGGAGGGAGCCGAGGCGGATGAGCCCCAAGGATCATGCACCCATCGAGGACAATATTACTCAGAACCCGATGGTCCTCTGCCCGCACTATGGAATGTGCGGCGGCTGCAGTCTGCAGCATGTGCCATATGAGCAGCAGCTCGATCAGAAGAGGATGGCTATCTCGAAGCTCCTGGGGAGGGAGCCGGATGAGGTCGTGCCATCCCCCGAAATCGTGCACTACAGGAACCGGATGGACTACGCAGTGAGCGGGAACCTAGCGATCGGCCTCAGGGAGAGGGGAAAGTGGTGGTCACATGTCGATATAACCAGGTGTCCGCTGCAATCCCCCGAGGCCGATTCCCTGAGGAATTCCTTCAGGGAGTTCGCTAGGGAGAGGGGGCTCGAGGGATACGACGTCAGGAGACACGAGGGGCTCCTCAGATACCTGGTGATCAGGGAGGGAAAGTTCACCGGAGAGAGGATGGCTGCCGTTGTGACGACCAGGCCGATCCCGGACGTCGTGTCTGAGTTCTCCCCTGACGTGAGGATCGATTCCCTTCTCAACGGCGTTAACGGCGGGCCCGCCGATACGTCGAGGGCGGACCAGGTCTTGGTGGTCCGGGGGAACAGGGGAATCTCCGAGAAACTCCTCGGATACAGGTTCTGGCTTGAGCTCAACACGTTCTTCCAGACCAACCCGTACACCGCGGAGCTCATGGTGAAGTTCGTGAGGGACGAGGTATCCGGGTCCCGGACCGTGTACGATCTCTACTCGGGCGTGGGCACCTTCACGATTCCCGCGGCCGAGGTCTCGGAATATGCCGTGGGCGTCGAGTCCGACCCATCATCGGTGGAGCTGGCGCGGCGCAACGCGATGGATAACGGGTCCCGGGCGGACTTCATGACGGCGAGGGCGGAATCGCTCGGCGCCATCGACGCGGATACGGTGATACTGGATCCACCGAGGGCCGGGGTCCATCCAAAGGTCATCGGGCTCCTGCTCTCGTCCTCCCCCTCCAGGATAATCTATCTATCGTGTAATCCGGCGAGGCAGGCGGAGGACATCGCGAGGCTCAGGGGTTATTCGATCGACAGGCTGATCATGGTGGACCAGTTCCCGCACACGCCCCACGTCGAGACCGTGGCTGTGCTGTCGAGGGGGCTCGGCTCTGATGTCTCTCCTCAACGCCCAAGCTAGGAAATACCAGCTCACCTCATGGCCCCAGGCGACGGCGCCAATTCCGGTATTTAAGCGAACGGCGAGCTCCGCGCCCCGGGACGGATCCCGGTCCATGCCCAGGAAGCCCTCCGGATACCCGCGCCGGCCCAAACTACTTCGGGGGGATCGTGCCGGGAGAGGGCAGCGGCCGCTCGGAGGAATGCCGTCCGCCATGGGCCGCGATCCGATCACACGGCGAGTCGATGGAAGCTGGGATCGCGGGGATATCCTCTAATGACGGGGCAATTTGGATGGGGCGCCGGATGGCCGCCTCTCGCTTATTTGGTGGCGGGTGGAACGGTCCGGCGTGGAGGGGTGCGTATTCTGCAGGATACTGAACGGCGAGCTGGGTGGATACATAGTGTACAGGGACCAGTACACCGCGGCTTTCCTCGATGCGCATCCGCTGGCGGTGGGACACACCCTAGTCGTGCCTCTCAGGCACGCGCAGAGGTTCCAGGAGCTGAGCGAGGAGGAGGCGTGCGCGCTCTCCAAGACGCTGCTGAAGATCTCGAGGGCTGTCTCCAAAGCCTTCGGCGCCAGCGCCCTGACTATAGGGGTCAACGACGGGCCGGACGCCGGCCAGTTCGTTCCGCACGTTCACGTGCACGTCGTGCCTAGGTGGAGGGACGACGGCGGAGAGCTCATTCATGCAATATTCAGGAGAGCGCGCAGGCCGGAATCGGTGAACATGGAGGAGGTGGCGCGGAGGATCTCGTCGAACATCGAGCGACGTCCGGCGCGAACGTTACGCTTTTTAGATCGAATGTGCATGGATACCCCGTGCCCGAGGTCAGGTTCTGGCTCCTGGACGTCGCGAGCGGCGAGGGGACCGTGAACCTGTGGGGGGCGCTGGAGGATGGAGGGCGCGCCGTGGTTGAGGTGCCCTTCAGGCCTTATTTCTACCTGGTGCCATCGGGGAATGTACCGATACCCCCCGGGGCGCGCGAGGTCGAGAGGCTCAGGTTGGGGAAGCCCGTGAGGTGCCTCAGGATTGAGGCCGGTGAGGGAAGCGACATCGCAAAGGACGCCGAGGACGCCGCGGGGAAGGGGCTCGGGGAGGCTTATGGTTACGACATCAGGTATTCGGACCTATTCCTGATATCCACCGGGCTCCGGCCGGCATCGTGGGCGTCCGCGGACGCGGAACAGACGGGGGGCTCCGGCGACTACGTGACATACAGGTCGGTCGGCGCCGTGGAGGCGCTCCCGGGACGCGTCGACGTGCCGGACCTCAGGATCGTCTCGTTCAACCCCATCTATCTATCGCGCCACGCGTCGCCTAGGCCCGAGAGGGATCCGGTTGCCGCGATCAGCGTTTACGATGGCAAGAGCGCGAGGACCTTCTCGGGGGACGAGACGTCGGTCCTGGGATCGTTCATAGATGAGGTGAGGAGGCTGGACCCGGACATAGTGCTGGGGTTCCAGAGCAACAAAGTGCATTGGGATTATCTCTCGAGGAGGGCCGGGGCCGCCGGCGTCAGGTTCTCGATCGGCAGGGGGGGATCGGAGCCGCACGGCAGCGTCTACGGGCACGTCTCGCTCAGGGGGAGGGCCAATATCGATGTATCGGAGTTCGTGGAGGAGGTGCCTGAGATAAAGCTGGAGAGGCTGGAGGAGCTCGCCGGTTACATGGGGATGGACGTCCCTCGGGATGCCCCCGAGGATTTCGAGGTGGGCGCTATGTGGGAGGAGGATCGGGCCAGGATAGTCGGATACTCGGAGTGGAGGGCGCGCGCGATATTCGACGTCTTCTCAGCGATATCGGACTACGTGTTCAGCCTATCCGGCATAACCGGGATACCGCCGGATCACGTGCTGACGGCGGCGACCGGCTTCAAGGTCGAGAACTACCTCATGAGGTTCGCGGAGGAGGAGGCGGGGGAGCTCATACCTCCCAGGAGGGAATCCAGGCATATAACGTATCCCGGGGGAATGGTCATCCAGCCGAAGCCGGGACTTCACAGCGGCGTGGCGGTCCTGGACTTCAAGAGCATGTATCCCAGTATTATAATAAAATATAATATGAGCCTGGAGACCGTCGGGGAGGACGGAGCATTGAGGGAGGGGCCGCCCGGCTTCCTGCCCAGGGCGCTGAGGCTCCTCCTGGACGAGAGGGCCAAGGCTAGGGAGGAATGGGGACGTTACCCGGAGGGATCCAGGGAGCGCAAGGTGATGGACGCCAAGCAGAGGGCGTTGAAGAGGATAGCCAACGCAACCTACGGCTACACGGGGTGGTCCGGGGCTAGGTGGTACGCGCCGCATGTGGCAGCCGCCATCACGGCGAAGGGCAGGGAGGTGATATCGGCCGTGATGGAGAGGGCCACGGGGATGGGGCTCGAGGTCATCTACGGCGACACGGATAGCGTCTTCGTGTCGTACGATGAGGCTAAGGTGGAGAATCTCCTGAGCTGGATAGGCGATGAGCTGGGGCTCGAGGTGAAGGTCGAGAAGGTCTACAGGAGCGTCCTCTTTACGGAGGCTAAGAAGAGGTACGCGGGAATCACCGAGGGAGGCGAGCTGGACATCGTGGGGCTCGAGGCCGTGAGGGGCGACTGGAGCGATGCGGCGAAGCGCGCACAGGCTGAGGTCCTGGAGGTTCTCCTCAAGGAGGGAAGCGTCGAGAGGGCCGTCGAGAGGGCGGTGGAGTGGGTGAGGAGGGCCAGGGCCGGTGAGATACCGCTCAAGCAGCTGATAATATGGAGGCAACTGACGAAGCAGCCCGATGAGTACGAGGCGACCGCGCCGCACGCCGTGGTGGCGAGGCATATGAGGGCGGGCGGGTGGGACGTGAGGGTCGGCGACAAGGTGGGATTCATAGTGGTGAAGGGTGCTGGCAAGTTAAACGAGAGGGTTAAGCCGTACTTCGAGGTCACCGCGGATCAGGTCGACTGGGACTATTACGCGGAGAGGCAGATAGCCGCCGCCTGCGGGAGAATATTGGAGGCCGTAGGCGTCGACGAATCGCGGCTGCTGTCGGCGTCCAGGGGCATGAGCTTGGAGGAGTTCTTCGGGAAATGAGCGAGGGCGATGGAGGAAAGGGGAGGGAGGCGTACGACGCCGCGCTTATGGAGGCGGCAGCGGGCGTGAGGGCCGCCTCGAGCGCTGTGGTGGTCCATCACGACGACGCGGACGGCCTGGCCGCGGGCGCCATATCCCTCAGGGCGGCGGAGCTGCTGGGCGTGAAGGCGAGGGCCGTGTGCATAGAGAAGATGCATCCGTCGATAGTCCGGATGATACACGCGCTGGACGCCGACCTCTTCATCTACGCCGACATAGGATCCAGCAGGGCCGATCTCATAGCGGAAGCTATGCGCGGGGGGCAGATCATAGTTATACTGGACCACCACGACCCCGCGAAGGTCTCCCGCGGAGGGATATTTCATCTCAACCCGGAGCTCTATGGATACAGCGGGGAGAGCGACGTCAGCGGCTCGACTGCAGCTTACATGTTCCTGAGGGCCGTGTCGCCGACGCCGGCCGAAGCCCGGGAAATTGCGTGGGCAGCAGTCGTGGGCAGCGCAGAGATACCGGGCCCGATGAGGGGGCTGGACGCGGAGGCGCTGGCCGATGCCGAGGAAAACGGCGACGTGGAGAGGAGGACGTCGAGATCCGGAGAGAGATATTACCTGAGGCACCTGCGGGAGTACTGGGACAGGGCGTCGACCGCGTACACCGTGCTGGGAAGCGTCGGCTACTACGACGGGGGGCCTGAGAGGGCGGTGGCCGGGATCATGAGGAGGGAGCTCCCCAGGGAGGAGGTGGATAGGCTCGAGGGGCTACGCGCCGCCAAGTTCGATGAGCTGTTCTCCCGCGTCTATGGGAAGGGCCTCAGGATGATGGAACACATACAATGGATGGACGATGGGGGGATCCTGAAGGGACTGGGGACCAAGGTGATAGGCACGTTCCTCAGCGTCCTGAGCCACAGGAGGATCGTCGACCAAGGCAAATATCTGATCGGAATGATGGAATTCGACCCGAGGATACCGGGGCTCGGGTCCATCGGAGGGAGGTGGATCAAGGCATCGGTGAGGACGCCGGATGGACTGCGCAGGCTCGTGGAATCGGGGCGCGCGCCGCCGGCATCGAGCCTGCTGGAGGCGGCAATGGAGAGGATTGGCGGCGTGGCCGAGGGACATGCGTTCGCCGCAAGCGGGCTGTTACCCTGGGACGCGCGCGAAGAGTTCCTGTCGCTCATGGATTCGGGCGCTGGCGGTGAAAAAGGATTATCTGATCCCTGAACGTATACCAGCACGTGCCGGAGGGCATCGTGTTCGATGGAAGCGCATTGCTGAGCGGAAGCGCTCAGAGGCTCCTGACGAGCGGAGCGCTCGGGGATGCTAAGGTTGTGATAGTTCCCAGGGCCGTGCTGGACGATTTCCAGTCGAGGGCATCGAGGAACGTTGAGACCGGAATCGTGGGGCTCAGGGCGATCCGCGAGCTGAGGGTGACGTGCGAGTCGATGGGAATGGAGTTCCACGTGCACGAGGGCAAGCCAGGCGATCCGGGCCGCGCCGCCGTAGATGCCGCGAGGGAGCTGGGCGCGGCGCTCTGCGCGGCCGATAGGTCGGTGCGCCTCGCAGCGGAGGCGCTGGGCGTGAGGTCCGTCCACGCAGCGGAGGCCGAGGGGAGCGCTAGGAGGCTGGCCGTGGAGCAGTACTTCGACGCCGGAACCCTGAGCGTGCATTTGAAGGAGGGGACGCCGCCGATGGCGAAGAAGGGAAAGCCCGGAGACTTCCGGCTGGAGACTATAGGCGAGCATGCGCTGAGCAGGGAGGAGCTGGAGGACCTTGTGAACGACGTGCTCCAAGCGACCAAGACGTCGGCGGACTCGTTCGTGGAGCTGGAGACCAGCGGCGCCATAGTCGTGCAGCTCGGCCAGTACAGGATAGCGATCGCGAGGCCGCCGTTCTCCGATGGCTTGGAGGTGACCGCCGTCAGGCCCCTGGTCAAGCTGAGCATATACGACTATGATGTATCGGAGAAGTTGCTCTCGAGGCTCAGGGACAGGGCGGAGGGAATACTGATAGCCGGACCGCCTGGGTCGGGCAAATCGACGCTCGCCGCGGGGCTCGCCGAGTTCTACCGGGGGACCGGGAGGGTCGTCAAGACGCTTGAGTCGCCCAGGGATCTCCAGGTGGGACCGGAGATCACCCAGTACGGGCCGCTGGAGGGCGACTTCGAGAGGACAGCGGAGATCCTCCTGCTGGTCAGGCCTGACTACAGCATATTCGACGAAATGAGGAAGACGAAGGACTTCGAGGTCTACGCCGACCTCAGGCTGGCCGGCGTAGGCATGGTGGGGGTCGTGCACGCGAGCAGCCCCATCGACGCGATACAGCGCCTCATAGGCCGCGTGGAGCTGGGGATGATACCGCACATCGTGGACACCGTGCTCTTCGTGAGGGCCGGCGGGATCGAGCGCACGCTGGACATATCGCTCACGGTGAAGGTGCCGACCGGGATGACCGAGGAGGACCTCGCGAGGCCAGTCGTCGAGGTCAGGGATTTCGAGTCGTCTGATCTCCTTTACGAGATATATACGTTCGGCGAGGAGAACGTGGTGGTCCCCGTCAGGGAGATAAGGGGCAGGAGCGGAAGGGGCAGGATCTCCAAGGACGGCGTGCCGAAGCTCCTGGGAAGGGGCGGCGAGAGGCTGGCCGAGATCGTCAGGGCGATAGACCCGGATGCTGAGGTCGAGGTCATGGGATCGAGGGCCGTCATCAGGATCTCCAAGGACGGCGTGCCGAAGCTCCTGGGAAGGGGCGGCGAGAGGCTGGCCGAGATTGAGCGCGAGAGCGGCCTCAGGATAAGCATACAGCCGAGGAAGAGGAGGCGCTGATGCCGCGCGACGTCGTACGCCCTGGAATGACCGCGCCGCCGCGAGTATTATGGTATAGTTCACAATTTCTCATGCGAATGCAAGCGCGCCGATGAACCGGGAAGCCCCGTCCTCAAGGACGGGATAATTCATCACTACCCATGTAGAAATCGAGGACGCCCGGCCCCTCAGCTCTCCTCAGAAACTCCTCCGCATCCTCCAGCACCTTCCTGGAGTTCTCGAATTCTATGTCGTTCATGGCCTCCCCGTAGCGGGCCCATTTGTATCCCTGGTGTTCCCAGGATATCCGAACATCGCCCTCCGGGGCCTCCGCGAGGAAGAACGTCACCTCCTTCTTCACCAGCTGCCCATCCCTCCTGTAGTAATATGTGATCCGCCGCTCGAATCCATCAATGAATTTCACGTCGAGTCCGGTCTCCTCCTTCACCTCCCTCAGCGCGGTCTCGATCGGCGACTCGCCGGGCTCGATGTTTCCCTTCGGGAACTCCCAGTGGCCCGACGGATATTTGAGGAGGAGGTACATGCGCACGCCGTTCGACGCGCGGAAGACGACTGCGCCGGCGCTCCTCTCCTCCAGCACATTTCATGTGATGCAGTTCTTATAAATAAATTTAGCTTGTCAATCCGAGCCATTTCTTGAGGCCCTCGAACGCGAGTATCTTCGAGGTGGCCCTGCTGTCCGAAGGACCCGGCCTCTTCATATAGAACGCGTTCACCGGATAGATGGTGCCGCGCATCCCCCTGTCCACGGCTATCTTCGCGAGCCTCACGAGGTCGACCAATATCCCCGCCAGCGCCGGACTGTCGTTTATCCTGGCGAGGACGTAGACGTCGTCCAGCGCGTTGTTGAAGCTAAGATAGCTCAAATGCATCGCGACGAACTTCCTGTCCCCGAGCGGCTCCAGGTATCCGGTCGGCTTTATGTAGTGTGGGGCATCGTAGCCCAGTATATCACTGACCGCCCCGCTCTTCGTGAGTTCCTTCATGGCGTTTCTCCCGGGATCGGTCAGCGCCAGGAAGTCTGTGTTTCCTCCTATGTTGAACTGCACTATGAACCCTATCTTCCTGTTCCTCTCCGCCATGTGCTCGAGCAGATCTGCGGTGAGCGGTGTTGCGCCGGTCGCGCCGTCATCGCCGAGCACAACAGCGCTCCCCTCCGCGTAGAGATCCACGACGCCCTTATCGTTCGCCAGCGGAGTGGGTATGGAGTTCACGAATGCGGCTCCTCCCCGCCTCGATGCGTACTCCGCGAGTGCATATGCGTATGCGTGGGACGCCGTGAGCCCGGGCCCTCCCGCCTCGATCGTTCCCCTTAGCCCATCGGCAGAGTCGAACGCCCTCCCGCTCTCGGTCGTTATTATGTTGACAACGACGTCAACGTCGAGGGATCTCCACTCGTCGGCGAGCCTGGATATAGCTCCGCGGACGCCCTCCGAGTCCTCGAGGCCGCCGGCGCTGAACGGCATGCCCCTGGAACTCCCCAGATGTATGCCCCTCCTGATCTCTATGTCCTTGAGGGAACTGGGCACCGGGAATTCATTGCCCATGAGCTGCATCGCGACATCATATGCGCTTTTGCCGACCTTCGCGTTGTCCACATCGTATGATGAGACTATATCGATGTCCTCGGGCCTGTACGGGAGCTGGAACTTCGCCAGGGGGACGCCGTACGGCTCCATATCCCCCTCCTTCAACCTAGCTATTCCAGCCTCGAAGTGTGAGGCCACGAGGCCCTGACCGATCAGTGCTAGGCGAATCCTCAAACGCGATCCTCCCGTTCGATCCGGGAAATAAACGGATCGCTCGGGGGAGGGCGGCCGCATCATCTCCCGTCCTGAGGGGCGAAGCCTGCGCTTTCCCGTCATCCGGTCATATCGACATGGATGCATCCGAGCCCGGATGAGCGGAGGGCGCCGCGTATGTGCTCGATGAGCGCGCGATCGGAGATGTAGCGGAGGGCGCCCTCGACGAACCCGCATGCATCGTCGCGCGCGAGGATTCCATCCATGTAATACGAGATGGCCTGTAGCGCCATCTCCAGTTTGTCCACTTGATGGACAAGGCGCGCCTCGTCGCTCGTCCCGGCATCGTACTCGCTGTAGAGGCTTAGCAGGACATCGCTTCCCCCGAGCGATTCAGCTATGCTATCGATGGCCGCGCGCTCCCTGGCGTGCTTCTCGTCCTGCGGCACCTCGTCCGGCAGCAGATCGCCGACGACCGATTCGGCAAGGTCGTGCACGACCGCCATTGCAGCGCATCTGTGCGCATCCAGTCCGGCGTCCTCCGCCAGCACGAGCGAGAGCATAGCCGCCATCAGGGAATGGTCCGCGACGCTTTCCACGTCGACCGATGGGATCTTCCTAACCCAACCGGCCCTCCTGACGCCCTTGAGCCTAGAGGCGACCCTGTAGAATTCTAAGATGTCCACGGCGGCGCTGAGTCGGCGGTGGGTATAAAACATGAGGTGCGATCCGCCCCGCGATGGTGGAGGAGCCGAAGTATACTGTTAAGGTAACGGTTAAGGATAAGCCCTTTCGGTTGCCCTCCGGGTACACGGAACAACTGAAGGGTATGATGAGCCCTAAGAAGGTGGCATCGCTCAAGAAGGAGGCCGTCATGTGCCCGGTCATCGACTCCGAGGTGCCCTTCCTCGTGTGCTTCCAATGCCCCAGCTTCCTGAGGAGGATAAAGGGCGTGGTCCACTGCGCCGGTGGGGAGCCCCCGCAATGGCCGCCGCGTTAGCGTGGAATGGGCTCCGATCGCCTGCCCGAGTACCGAGCCCTTCCTCAATCGATCCGACTCCCTCTCCGCCCTCAACGGTGAACTCAAAATCAATTTTTAGATGATTCTATATTGTAAATGCAGCCGGTAGGTATGTCTACACCATCTGAGCTGTGCGACGTACAGAAGGAAGGGACGACGAGAATAGGAGTCCGCACTGACATACTCTCCTCG
>Ga0080003_1000470_pt1 | contig 27086 bp, 27 predicted proteins | sample JossMetagenome_FD_69206 | JGI IMG/M metagenome (GOLD analysis project Ga0080003, IMG submission 69206) | Hot spring microbial communities from Joseph's Coat, Yellowstone National Park, USA - JC2_E (SPADES assembly) (version 2) | ecosystem: Environmental > Aquatic > Thermal springs > Hot (42-90C)...
GTGCTTTTTTGAATAATTTTTTATCTTAATCAATGGGCTTTAATCGATCATGTCATCAGCATTGCGTTCTTAGCATAGCTGACCATTGCATCATATGCCCAAACTTTTTGCATAGCTTCCGCTAGCAAACCAATTACGCTTCTTGCCCTAAGGTCTTCTCCAAACTTTCTCTTTATAGATGAGAATATTCCTCCATAGCCAACTAAGGCCATAATTTGCCTTTTTTATAGCCTAACTTCATGTACTCCCTAACTTCTTGTCTTCTTCTACTTCTTCTACAACGATAAGTTGTAGCGTTCTTATCTTTATAGCTTATTCTACATTACCAATTATGTTAAAAATTTCGTTTGTGGGATATGCACATATCCGTAAAACTTCCGTCAGAGCCTGCTTCAAGATCGTACGTTTGTAGCTTTTTAAAGGTATCATATCTGTACTCAAATATGGTTGTGTAATCATCATGGTAAAGTATCAAGCATAACCTTTCCAGTGACCTTGCTATCCCCTCAAGTCCCTTTAACCAACACTGATACCATACAGCCTGGATTTTAATGAAAGATTCAGGGGATTCATATGGCCTACCTTTCTTGACCTCATTTATCTTATCCAATTCTTCATACCAGTTTTCAAACATATAGATTGGCAGCAAAAACTCACCCCTTATTACAAGCTCTTTATTACAACTCTTCCAGTTCCTTTTGTCGATAAACTAATTGCCCATCATTTTTTTATTGCGACTGTCTTTTGGGTTCATAAGCAAGAAATTGACAGACGCGCTACAAATAATTATTCAACACAGCATCATCAAACAATAAATTTAAATCTGGATTAATATATATAATTTTGTAAAAATAATTATTTTTTATAGATTACTTATATTTTATTTTATAAATAGATTAAATTTAAATTTAATATAAATTAAAGACAAAAAAGAATGAGCATAACTACGTTGAACCATTTCGATTCACTAAAACTTTCTTTAAAACACATTAAAGTTTCTCTTATAGCAGGTATGGGATTCTTCACAGATGCCTATGATCTTTTCAGCATAACAATAGTGCTTTACATTCTTAGCGTTTATCCTGAACACTCATTTCCTCTTAACTTAAAAGTTCTATCTCTTCCGCTCTCTGCATATCTTGCAACTTCAGCCATATTATTTGCAATAGTTGGTCAGCTGCTTTTCGGGATAATATCTGACAAACTAGGTAGGAAAAAAGTTTACGGGCTTGAGGCCGCATTGCTAGCGCTGGGTGCTATACTTTCAGCTTTTTCTCCAAATATATACTGGTTAATAGCTAGCAGAGCCTTGCTTGGAGTTGGTATAGGAGGCGACTATCCCGTGTCATCGGTCATAGCATCAGAATACGGAAATGCTAAGGACAGAGGAAAAATGGTTGCTTTAGTATTTTCAAACCAAGGGTTAGGAATCATAGCGGCGGTGCTTGTTGGAATACTTTCAGCACTTTTTATTCCTCCTTCAATAGCATGGAGAACAGTTCTAGGAGTAGCCGCAATACCTGCTCTGGCAGTAATATACTTTAGAAGAAAGATGCCAGAGACTCCTAGATATTCATACCATGTAAAAAAAGATCTCAATGAACTTAAAAAAGCAGCTGAGTACTTTGGAATACAATCAAACTATGAGATATCCCAGAAAGGCATCGATATGGCTCGGAAAAAAACGTCCAGTTTTTCAAGATTCATAAAAAATTACTGGAAACCCCTTTTGATAACAACATCTACTTGGTTTATCATGGACATAGCTCTTTATGGAACTGGCATTTATTCTTCATTTATATCGAGCACTATTGTGCCTAAGCTTATGGAAGGAACTCTTAGCAAAGCCATATTAATTAGCGGTCTGCCTTACATAGTCGGATTGCCAGGTTATTTTTCGGCTGTTGCGCTTATAGATAGAGTAGGCAGAAAGGCGCTTCAGATCGTAGGATTCGTTTTTATGGCAGTTTTATACTTTTTAACGAGCTTTACGCTTCAGAAACTTTTAGATCCCCTAATAGCGTTCTCTCTTTTTGCAATGAGTTTCTACGCAATAAACTTGGGGCCTAACACAACAACTTTTATAATACCTGCGGAAATCTATCCTACAAACAAAAGGTCAACCGGGCACGGAATTTCAGCAGCAGCTGGCAAGCTTGGAGCCGCAATTTCTACGCTTTATATGCCGGTATGGAGAATAACTTACGGGCTTCCTTTGATATTTCTAGGCCTTGGGTTGTTAAGCCTTGCAGCTGCAGTTATTACCACTTACCTTCAAGAACCAAAAGGAGTACCTCTTGAAATAATTTCTAACGAAATGCAAGTATTAGCTTAAACTACCAAAAATATTTTAAAAATATTTTTTAGTATTTTAATATCTCGTTGCTTACAGAATAATCGATTATGTTTTCCGCTATGTCTGAAGTATACTCCGCTATTCTCTCAAAGTGCTCAATGATATTTTGAGGAATTGAAGCATAATTTTCCATTTCTTTTCTGATTTCCTGTACGTAATCTATTATCTCGTTAGCTTTAAATTTGTCTTGAGAAACAAGGGCTTCATAGGACTTTTCAAAAACGCTCAAAACCTTTTCATAAAGATTTTGAAGTTTTTTTCTGTCGTTTTCAGAAATGCTAAAACCTCTGATAGATGCTATGCTTACAGCGTGATCGGCAATTCTTTCTATATTTTTAAGCAAACTTTTAGATATTAATATATGAACATCTTTGGTTAATCCAAAATTTTGAAGCATATCTTTGTTGTATACAACCTCATTAAGAACTCTAATGCCGTAGAAATAAAATTTATCAACTTCTGTGTCTGAACTTACGACTGATTCTCTTATATCTTCGTCATTATTTATTAAAGCAGAATATGAGTCCTTAACCATGTTCAGGGCTATGGTATGCATTCTCCTTATCAACCCAAACAAATTCATAGATGGCCATGAAACGAGCTCTTGGAAAGTTATACTCTCTAAGGATTCTTCGACAACTTCAATTCCTATCATGATATCTTTCGCATACTTTTTCAGCTCATCTTTAAGTGTAGCTGGAAGCTTTTTTTCTTTAGCTTCAACCTTTATTGATCTGGCACCAAGAAGATAAGCTGAAATGAACATTCTAATAATCAGAGATACCCTTTCATCTTCTGAAACTTTTATAGTATATTCAAGTTCTTCTTTTTCAGAAACTTTATGTGATGGATAAATAGACAGCTTTGAACCCTCTAGTTCAACAGTCAAAGGGTCTGATTTCTCTAACTTCAGATCTTTAATCCAGTTTTTTGGAAGAACTATAGCGTAGGAAGAATTTCCTATCTTTTGTATACGTCTTAATAATTTTTTTGCCATAAATAATTATTTTTTTGCATAAATAAATATTTATTCAGAAATTTTTATTTTTAACCTTACGAAATCAAGGTAGCAAAAAGTCTTCTATAAAGCAGATCAAAACTTTTATCTGATTTTATGATTAACTTAACAATTTTATGAGCAGCTTTCATTTGGTAAAGCGGCTTAGTAAAACGTGCATACTTTCAAAATCTACTTAAATTTTCCTATCAATTGCTTAGTATGCAGTTGAGAACATATAAGCCAATTCACCTTTCTCTGCCATTAACTCTAGATTTTATGATCGCAATGCATTGTGTCGTGTTACTCAATCGCAAAGATAAAAGGTTTTTGAACGCGTAAGAATCGTTCATTTTTTGTAATAAGCATGAATTAGTTATACTCATACATTATGCTGCTTCAGGTTTTACATTATGGTCTATCTGTACATGTTCAAAAAGAAGCATTTTATCCATGATTTTTCCAATGATTGATTAATAAATTGATTATTAATATATAATGGGTACTTATTATTAATTAGTATTTTGTATGGTCCGCACAAACTTTAAAACGCTATCTTTTCTAAAAATTTTTTGAGTTACTAATAAGGCAAGAGGTCGTTAGCGCAGAAAAACAATTTTATGTCTTTATTTTATCTTTTATAACAGATGTTATTTTCTTAACTTGTTCGTCGCTAATTTTTTCCCTGAAAGTTTCCATTAAAATCGCCTCTAAGCCTGCATCTTTTAACGAGTTCTCCATATATTTTATAGCATTTGAGCCCCATCCATAAGAGACCATCACCACAAACGGTTTGCTTACGCCCCTGAACTTATCCTTTATAAGCTCAAGAAGCGCTTTCATTCTTGGATGAACGCTGGTATCGTAAGTTGGAGTAGCGAGTAAAACAACTGACGAACTATTTATTTCAGTAAGAAAATCTTCAAAATCTGGGTAATCAGAATCGTTTATTGCAAAAGTCTTTACATTAATATCTTTTGAGGCAAGTTCGTTATAAACCCTTGACACCGCTTCTTCTACAGAACCATACATAGACACGTATGCTATCGTCACTTTATTCTTCTCTGGTTCTCCTTTGGCCCATTTTTCAAAAAGCTGCATCGGCTCTTCAACGTTTCTATCCCATATGCCTCCGTGTGAAGGTGCTATCTTTAGGATCTCAAGGTTCATGCTCTTTACCTTCTCTATGGCGTTAAGAACATATTTCCTGTAATAACCCATGACAGTAATCAAGTATTTTTCAGCGCTTTTAAGGTAAAAAGAATCACGCGGGTCTGCCCTGTAACTTGACGGTATTGAGAAAGAACCAAAAACGTCGCATGTGTAAAGTATCTTTGTTCTCTTTTGATAAGAAAGCATGGTCTCAGGCCAGTGAACCCATGGTGCATGTATAAAAATAAAGTCTTCTCCCAACAACTTAACTTCTTTTGTCCCTTCAATGCTTACAATTTCATTTTTTATATCGTACTTTGCTTTCAAGAGTTTTATGCCTGCAACGTTAACCACAACCTTTGCGTCTTTTGCTTCTCTAAGAAGCACTGGAAGGCTTCCTGTATGATCAGGTTCGGCATGATTTATTATTACGTATTTTATCTTTGAAATATCAGTAATTTCTTTAATAGCTTTCATGAAAAGCTCTGAATATTGTCCTTTCCATGTATCAATCAGCATTTGGCCTTCAGAAGATTCAATAAGGTAAGAGTTGTAAGTTACGCCCTCAGGTATGTGCCATGCGGCCTCAAAATATCTTGTTCTGTCGTCGTCTAACCTGAGAAGCTTAACACCATCGGCTATATCTTTTATCAGATATTTTACCATAAAAGATGGTTAAAGATTCTGTAAATTAACTTTTCTAAAAATGTTAAAAAGAACAAATGCAATTAATATGTGTTTTTGTCTGAAATCAGGTTTCCTTTCAAATTTTTATGAGAGTTAGGGAAGCACCCTTTCATAAGCTTTTAATGATCCCTATAAAAAGGTTTAAGCCTTCCGCACGTTATCTTTTCAGACTATACTGACTAAAAAGCCTTGTAAGCTAACTTTAGGAAATCCCAAACGTTTAGGAGGAGGCTAGCACTCGATAGAATAAAACCAGCGATTAACAGGGCTCTGCCTGTGGAACGCACGCAAGACATTCATTGGGTAGTGTGGCAAATACGATAAAATGCTTTATAAGTATTCCTCATGTAAAAAGTAATAATGAACTGAGAAGCCTTGTACGTAAGAAGGTAGTTTACAAAACGAACGAAAGCCTCGCCTCTTCTAGAGGGGTAAAATTTTTGTAATAAAACGTTGTAAAGCGTATTAAAGCGTGTCCCGAAAGGGAATGCCACGCGAGGGCTCTACATATCCCCGAGTCCAATGAGGATAGGGGTAAGTGGCTGAAGGCACAGCCTGTGGTCTATCGCTGGACGAGCGGAGCGGGGTGGGTAACACTAGCTATGGAGTCATGAAGATGAAGGCGGTAAACCACAAACCTATGATCCGCCTTAAAGAAATAGCCTTTTAAGGCGGGGAGGATGTCAGAGAAGGTACTTAGCCATGCATCTCCTGCTGTAAACAGAAGGAAAATAATACAAAAAACACGGCGGCTTTCACGCTCTAATTTAAATATTAAGGTATAAAACCTTTTGAAAGTTGAAAATCTAACTACATAAATGTCAAAATAAGCCGATAATCTTTTTAATTATTTTGAGGAAAATTTTATATGAGAATATTTGTGCCTCTTAAGGACAATAATGGGCTTAATTCGAGGGTAACAGGGCACCCAGGGAGAGCCCCTTTTTATGCTATTGTTGAAATTGATGTGGATAAAATAGTTAGTTACCAAATATATGAGAATCAACATGCGAAGGAAGAAAATGAAGAACATGAGCACCATGGGCATCATGAACATGGAAGACATGGAGGCGCTTTTTTAAGGGTAATCCTTGATAAGAAGCCCGATGTTTTTATAACATACATAATGGGCCCAGGAGCTTTCAACGCTTTAAAGCAGATGGGTGTAAAGATATATTTGCCAAAAGGGCACACGCTACAAGAATCGGTTGAAGGATTGCTCAAAGGGGAACTAAAAGAAATGAGAGAACCAATAATAGAAGATTAATTCTTTTATCAAAGAATTATAAAAATTATTTTTCTAATGTCTAGTGTTTATTGTTGCGATATATTAAGTTTTTTTACGTTAGCACATTTGGCAAGAAGTTTTATCTTGGAAAAGTTACCGCTTGCGTTGAGCTCTTCTACGTCGTATATACCTCCTATGTATTTTTCTATCGTTATATCGTCAAGAGATGTAAGAGTGAGTTTCTTTATGTTTTTGAAAACTACCTTTTTTCCTTCGTTAAGAATTTCCTTTGAGTCTACTGAAAGTTCGTCCAAAGAGCTTATAAGAATAGACCCGGATTCCTGAATACCTTTCTGAAACGACTTAGAGATCTCCCCAAGCCCCTGTGCTCCGTTCAGCAATGCTTCATATGCTCTGTTTGTAATTTCTCCTATAGTTTTTCCGCTCTGGTAAGCCATATCCTTAATTTTTTTGAATAGATCTGCTCGTACACCCTTTATTGTAACGGTCTTCTCATCTTCTTTATTTTTATATTCTTCATCTTTAGTCATACCGGTAATACATGTTTACTTATTTAAAAGGTTTACTAAAAAACTTTTAAAAGGTTTATGACTTTAAAGTTTCTTTATTTGCATGGTTTCTGGCAGGTTATGAAGAAGCACCGCAGCACAAATCGAGCTCAAGCCGAGAACTATAAAAGGCAAGCTCGGATTTTGAAAGATTTCAAGAACGCTGCCAAGAACTAGGGGAGACGTCATGCCACCTATCCTACCCCATGCCAGAGAATTTCCAAGACCTCTCCCCCTCATGTCGTTATCGTAGAGTTCGGAAGCCATTATTGTAACTATTGCCAGAGAGCCTTCCATAAAAAACAGGGAGACAAAAGTGAGAGCTACTGCAAGAGCGGGTATTATTCTAGAAAATAATAAAGTTAAAACTTCCGTAATGCCAGCTACGGAGCTTACCGCTATGCCAAGGGTCCTTCTGCCTGTCCTGTCTACTAAAGGCGCTATAAAAAGAGATCCCAGGAAAGCTCCAAAGTTAGTTATAAGTATGTAGTCTTTCTGGAGTATTGCTGGTACCTTGACCAAACCTCTTGATAAAAGCGTAGGGAACCAGTCAACTATTCCGTAAACAACAAAGAATACAAAGAAAGTTGCAAACGATATTACTAGCGTTTTTTTAAGGTGTTCACCTCTGTAGAGATCCCTGAAGCCAGAGCTGTGAGAGGGCTTTTTTGTTTCTGGAATCCTGAGGATAGGGGCAAGAGTAATTAGCTGTAATATCCCAAAAATAAAGATGAGTTTTACACCAAAGAAAAATATTAAAATGGGCGCTACTATAAAACCAAAATTAAATATTGCGTTTCCAATGGACATTACGGTGCCTCTGACCGATGGTTCAGAGAACTCGTTCATCATCGCGTTAGCAACCGGCACGTTAGCCCCTATACCTGAGCCCATTATAAGCATGGAAAGAATAAGAGCATAAAAAGAACGATCTATAAACGGTATAAACGATCCAGCAGAGTAAAGCGCTATAGATAAGGCTAAAGCAGGTTTTCTCCCTATCCTATCCGATGCTCCTGAAATCCATAAAGAACCTGCAAGCATACCAAGGAATTCAAGAAAGAACATATACTCTTCAGTTAAAATGTTACTCTTATAATAAAGAGGAAGTACTATGGCAGGAATTATCAATAAAGAACCAGCAGCAAGCTGTGTATAGAAAAGGTAAATTTCCTTAAACCAGTCTGTCTTTGATGGCTTTGCAAGTCGTTGTACATTCTTTGAGTTCTCCATGTTCTACTATTAGTTTTTGTGTTTTAATGTTTAGCTAAAAAACAATCAATTACTATAAAATTAATATAATATTATATATTTTAAGAAGAAGTTATTTTAAAATTTTATATTTAAATTTTCCATCAGAATATAAAGGATCAAGTATGTTAGGCAAATAAAAAATCGTCGGGCAACATTGTGCAGCCGGATCTAAGATCTTTTATGTGATCTATTTTGCTATAAAGGAAGCTGGTAAAAAGGATCTTCGTTGAAGCTTATAAGTAATGATTTGTTTGATCTTTTTGAAATGAAGTTAGATGATGAAACCGAAACAATACTAGGGATAAGGCCAGAACATATAGTAATAGCTAATGAGCAGGGGCTGAATGCCAAGATCAAGAATGTTGGACCCATGAGAGCTGTAAATTATTTGAAAATAAAATAAAGTGGAGTAAACTTTGTTCTCAGTCTATTTTTCAGCTGATTTCTTATCTAAATATTTCATAAATTTTTACTTTTTCTCTGTAAACTCCTTTTGTCAAGTATTGCTTATTCTTTTTAAAAAGAGAAGAATAAAATAAACTTATAGTCTCTCATGGTCCTTATAATATTGATTGCTTTGTCAACTAGAGAATTTATTTTTATATGTAATATTTTTTGGAAACAATGTTTTGTAAACCACCTTATAATTCCTTCAGGCTTTGAATTTTATCTAATAGCTTCGTGCTCTTCCAATTTATCAGTGTGTACATGCAATATTTATTAAAATAAAAATATAATTTTTATAAGAAGTTTTTGTTCGAACTATCTTTCTTATTATACTTTTGCTTTTAGATAATCTTTATACAAGAAGATAAGTATAAAATGGATGCTTGGTTTATATATCCATTCATGCATAATACGATGTGGCGAGAAAAATGTCAGCTTCACCTATTAAGCACGATTATGCCGAAGCCTACAGGGAAATGAGGGAAGGCGTATTATATCAATTCATAGCATGGATATTGCTCGGCATAGGCATAACATATGTATTCACCTTAACCATAGGCTCATCGTTCGCGGGATTCCATCACATGGTAACGAAAAATTTCGGGCTAGGAATGTTAGCTCTCGTGCCATTAGCTATATTCTTGCTCATCGGAGCCATTATATCGCTCATAGGCCTGTGGGGGAAGTTCATACCAGGAGTAAAGAAGCTGGCAAACGTGAATCCTGAGTTCTCTACCTCCAGCACTTTCGTGAACCTAGGCCTTTTCTGGGGGACTCTTCTAATGCTGATCGGGGCCCTCACAGTAATGATAGTAGTGGGGGTCTTTATAATGATGATAAGCTTCATACTCATTATCCTTGGCTACATAGGGATACTCTTGCTCTGCTTCAAGCTAAACGATTTTGAGAAGAACTCCCTTTACCTTGCTGCTGGTATATTATTCCTCATCGGTATAATTTTTCCAATCCTCGACTTCGTTGCGTGGATCCTACTTTATATAGCGCTCGGAGAAAGCTTGAGAAAAGCTAACTCGCAAGCTACCCAGATTCCTCCTTTTACCCCTTCTCCTCAACCCTCCGCTTAAATCATTTTTTATTCAAAGCGATTAAAAATCCTTTAGCTCTTATCTTTTTATTTTTTCGTAGAAGTCATCCTCTTTACGACCAATCCAGCTAAAGAGGGTTAAAGTTGAAACTAGGAGAACTAAGGCTTATATTGGCATAGATGCTTAATTTTACAGAGACTTGACAATACTATTCAGCTTTTTCAGCCATCTCACCTGTACTGACAAGGGTTTACAATTTTCTGCGTCAAATGTTGCACTGTTCCTTGTAGCAATGACAGGGGAAGAGGTACTTGGAGTTTTCATTATGTCGTGGGCTCTTGATGTAATGAATAACAAGCCTCACTTCTTCTCGGGACTTCGAGGAGATCGAATAATGTCTGGTAACTCCTCAAGACTCTTAAAAATGTAATCGGGCTTTATTTTTTCGTAAACGCTAAAGCTGTCCCTCAGTACAAGAGCTGTAAGGGATCCTGCTTTCTTACCAGCTAGCACGTCGTACTCCCTGTCACCCACAGCTATGCAGCTTTCTGGCTTAACCTGCATAAGCTCCATGGCTTTAAGAAATACATGCGGCTCTGGTTTAGGTTTTTTTACTTCATCTACCGTTACCCAGCAGCATAGATAGCTGTCAAGCTTGAGATTCTTTATAACAAAGTCTACAAGATCTTTCCCTAAACTCGTCGCAACAGCGCTCTTTACTCCTAGCTCTTTTAAAGCTTTAAGGGCATACAGCGCATCAGGGAATATCCTGAAACTGCTTATACTCTCTATTATGTACTTTTTCCTCGTCTCTTTTATTTTCTCCAGTAAAACTCTGTCAGGATTCTTAATAAATTTTGAGACTATATCGTAAAACGAAAGTCCAAGATACTTTCTTATTTCATCTGGTTCTGCTCTGTATCCAAATTCCCCGATAGCCTTTGAAAGGGCTACAGAAAGGGCATCAGCGTTATCTATAAGGGTTCCGTCTAGGTCAAACGCAACTCCGACTATCATACAACTGTATGATATATAAAAAATTTAAATTGTACTTAAGCTTTACAAAAAGTTAAGTAAAATATCGATTTATTCAGCTAAACCATTAAGACACATAATTAAGGATCTGTGTAAACACTATTCAGGCTTAATTTTTAAAACTTCTCCGTCACGAAATATGTAAAGCACCAGCGGTTGAATTGGAATCCAGTCTTCATCTGTAAGCTTTTCAGTTGATATTATAAACGCCTTCAATTTTTCCCTTTTATCTTTAATATTCTCTTTTAAACTTACCATGTTAAGCAAGTAATGAAGCATTCTTTCCCTGTTCATGTAAGCCAGAATATATTCCTTATCGTATAGCAAAAAGTTAAACTTTCCCAAGCTTCCTGTGTCTTCTACGCATTTCTATATTTTTCCTGCCAGCTCTTTTAGATTCACTTTCTTACTTGCTGATTAATTCAACAGAATGCGTATTCAGAATCAGTTTCGCCAGCTTGGAAAAACGTTTTAAGCTTATGCTTTTCATCTTTTTTAACCTGTGGAACGTCTCCGTTATGAGAAAAAACAAGATCTTTGCCCCAAAGCTTTCTTACAAAAGGATAACACAGCTCAGATGACTGCCTCTGGACTTTTTCGTATATGCGCGATTATCAACTTACTGTCTATTCTTTCTGTAAAAAATTCTGTTAACTTGCTTTTGTGAGCCTCTACAAACTCCTTTACCATGCTAGTAAGCTTTTTATCATAATACCAGGCAACACCCTGCCATTAGGATGAATTTTTTGCCTTACTAAAAAACTCTTTAAGCAAATACTCAGCCTTGATGCTTTTGTTCAATGAAACTCAACAGTTCGCACAATTTGAGCTACTTTATATTAATGTTTGTTTTGTTAATAAATTTTGTATTATTTAACAAAAGCTGAAAGCTTCGTCTTTTACGCCTATATGGAACGATTAAAACTCTGAAGAAATAATAATCATTTTATAAGCCAATCGTTCTTCGTTTTTTAACAACACGAGCTGGTCAACTTATAGCTTGGGTGCCTGAGCATAATCCTCAGGCTATGTCGATTTGTGCTGAAAACCGGGGCGCTGGTACAGAGCTTGTGCAGCTACTTTCATATTTCGTGTTTTATAGTTAGTAGCGCCCGTAAAGGAGTGTAACCCTTGAGACGTCAGGAAACTCTTGCCTTTTAAGGCGGGGAGGAGGTCAGCTCCTACTTTACTGGAATGGCTAAATTTGTTATCTTTTTCTCACTTAACTACAAAATAGCAAAAAACATTAAAAAATTAAAGGTTGTAGCTGTCAAACACTTCATTGACTTTTTTAAGCGCGTTTACTGTATTAGCAGGTATGCCGTTATAGTTGAGGGCAGCTCCCAGAGCTGCTATTCCTTCCGCAACAAACCTTTTTTGAGCCGTGTAACCCATATGACCTATCCTTATTACCTTATCCTTTAATGGGCCCCATGAACCCGCCAGCATAACGCCAAGCTTTTCCCACGCAAAATTAATTATCTTTTCAGGACTTATCGGAGAATAAACTGCAGTTACTGTAGGGGCTGAAAACGCTTGATCTTTAACGAAGAGCTTCAAGCCCATGGCTTTGACCCCCTCGATTGTCGCTTCTTTGGATGCTAGATGCCTCCTGTAAACTGATTCAGGTCCTTCTCTGAAAATGTCCTTAAGCGATCTGTGAAGAGCAAGAATATCGTTTGCAGCTGGCGTATACGGGAACATTTCCTGTTTCAAATATTCATCCCAAACCTTTATCCCCATATAATAGCCTTTGTAATTGTTTTTCTCTATAACTTCCTGGGCTTTTTTAGAAACAGCAATAATAGCAAGTCCCGGGGGAGAACTGAAAGCCTTCTGGCTAGCCATCAGACATATATCTATGCCCAGAGCCTCGCAGTCAATTGGTAACCCTCCAACAGCTGAAATTGCGTCGACTATGAAAAGAGAACCTTTTCCTTTTATTCTTTCAGAAACGGATTCAATATTGTTGATCAAACCCGAGGGCGTTTCAACATAAACAAAAGTTACAGCTTTATAGTTTTCAACGTTTTTTATAAGCTGTGCGTCAAAAGGCTCATCATAAGGTGAGTTAACTGTATCTACCTTTGCACCGTACCTCATTGCAAGGTCAGCAAATAATTCGCCAAAAACTCCGTTTGAAAGAGAAAGAACCCTGTCTCCTTCTCTAACCGTGTTAGCAATCGAGACTTCAAGCCCGAGCATTCCTTCGCCGCTCATTATATAGATGTCGCCGTTCCATTTTATCAGCTTCTTTATCATTTCAACAGTTTCGTTGTAAACCCTGAAGAAACCTTTATCGAGGTCAGGATTAACAGACCTTAGCATTTCTCTTAAAACATCAGGATTCATTTCAGTTGGGCCAGGAGTCAATATTGTCATATACTTTCACTCGCTTATTTTTCCTACATCTTCTTTATAGTTTCTTCTAAATATAATCCTCAATAATATCAAAATCAATGTAATATTATATATTAAGATAAGTACCAAACTATTGTACTGTTGATGCTGATAAAAAGACGACAAACTTAGCTCTATCAAGGCAGGAAGAGGTCAGATTAACTTATTTATAGGGAGACAGCTCAGCTTCCGGACATAATGCTCCTCAGAACAGAAGGGCTTGGCACAGATATTCCCGCATACGAAAGTTGTCTTTCCAGTATATTTATATCCACGTCGTGATAATATCTGTAATGTTTAAGTGTTCTTTCGACAAGACCATAAGGTAAACCAAGCAGGGCTGAGTAAGGGAAAGCAAACCCGCTCATGTTCTTTTCGTAGATGTTTATGCTTTCAAAAAAGTATTTCCTAAAGGTTTCAACGACTGACTCTTTTAGCGAAGAATGTGCTGAAAGAGTGCAGCAGTAATGTTCTATTTCGCTGTAGCTAAAAGTTTCCTTTTTACCTTCAGATCTTAAAATAGTTGCAAAAGGTTCCCACACGGTAATGGCATCAGCTTTCTCGTTCAAGAATTCTTTTAAAGCTTTCATTGGATCATCAAAATAATCGACATAAGAAGGATCCCTTATAAGAGAGCTGTTAACAGCAGTCCTCAGTATCATTTCCATTGTAGAAAGCTTGCTGCTCAGGGTTCTTGGCTTTCTGTCGGTTGCTGTGCTGAATAGATACCCTCCTCCAGATCCAGCAGGGGCTATTATCTTAATCGGAAAGCCCGCGTATGCAAAGAATATTTGAGATATTGCTGGCGAGATGCCAAAATCAAGCTTTCCCATCACAAGATCCTTCATTACTTCAACACCACTTTCATATACCCTAACTTCTAGCTCATATCCCTTATCTTTAATTATTTTTCTTAAAGGTATTATGTATCCGTATTCCGATGACCTTATTATCCCTATCTTAAGCAAGTTTCCAGATTCCTTTACGTATGAGTTCAACGAAACAACATAATTCTTCCCTATTCTCTCTCTTCTTATTATGTTTCTTTCTTCAAGGTGCTTAAGAACTTCGGACACCCTGCTTTTTGAGACATCGAGCACTCTGTATATGCTGCTCTGAAGAGTCTCTCCATTCTCAAGCAGCTTGATGACCTTTTCCTCTATATCTTTTTTCATCCGAACATATGTTCCGTAAATGTTAAATATTAATTTTTCCGAACTTATGTTCGGAATGGAAACCTACGGCATCGAGCAGATTCCTGCTAGAATGAGACACGGAAGCCCATTTTACCAGTTTACGCTCTGGTTTTCTAGCAACCTTACTGTAGCAGATTACGCTCTTGGTGCAATACTGGTAACGCTTGGAATTTCATGGTCATGGATATGGGTTGCTGTTTTGCTTGGTAACCTGATAGGAGCTTTTCTTGTTGGCTACCTTGCATCAGAAGGTCCACGCTTTGGCCTCCCGCAGATGATGATATCTAAAAGGATCTTTGGCGACATCGGGAATATACCTTTTTCACTTGCACAGTGGATAAGTACGCTGGGCTGGTTCTCGGTAAACGCGATAATCTCAGGTTACGTGCTTTACTATGCTTATCCGGTTTTACCGCTTACTGTGTATATAATTGTCTCAGCTTTCTCACAGATGGTTATAGCTATATTCGGGTATGATATAATACACAGGTCTGAATTTTTACTATCATACATATTAGGAGCTTTCTTTGCTTTAACTTTAATTCTGGCGATAATGTCCAGGCCAGTACTGCCCGTCAACGTTCCTTTTAGTCCAACAGGCTTCGCAATAGCCCTTGCAACAGTATTCAGCTATATAATGTCCTGGGCGCCTTACGCTAGCGATTATAGCAGGTACCTTCCCGAAACTACCAGCAGGATAAAGGTTTTGTTGTATGCTATGCTCGGAGGTGCTGTAGCATCTATCTGGATGGAAGCAGTCGGCATGTTAACAGGGCTGGCTACGGGCAACTACAGCGGTCTGCCTACTGTGTTGCTTGGTTTTATGAACAGGTACGGAATTCTTTCTCTTACAGTTTCAGTAATGATGATATTTCTGGGGACACTGTCAGCAAACGTCTTAAACCTTTACTCAAATTCACTCGCACTTTTAACCCTCTACGAGAAAGCTAAGAGACACTGGGGGTTAATACTAGGCGCTATAGTTGGCACAGCGCTCGCAATTGTCGGGGGAATCAACTTTGTCGGTTATTTTGAAGATTTCCTTTATTTTCTTGATTATTGGATAACTCCATGGATAGGCGTTATGATTGGGGCAATTTTAAACAATGAGTTTACAGCAAAAAAAGCAAACATACGTTTGCTAGCGGCTTATTTCCTTTCTCTTTTGGCCTCAGTGCCTTTTATGAACCTTCAGACAGCAACATCCGGCATAATAAACTTTGTAGGGCCTTTTGCTATAGCTCTTGGGGGAGCTGACGTAAGCTACTTCGTCTCATTTACCTTAGGTCTCGTACTAGTTCTTGTTTTTAAAAGACTGACATCCTCCCCGCCTTAAAAGGCGATGGTTCCTTCAAGGCGGATCATAGGTTCGTGGTTTATCGCCTTCATCTTCATGACTTCATAGCTAGTGGTTGCCCATCCCGCTCCGTTTATCCAGCGATAGACCACAGGCTGTGCCTTCAGCCACTTACCCTATCCTCATTGGACTTGGGGATATGTAGAGCCTTCTTGAAGTATTCCTTACGGGACACGCTTTAATACGCTTTACAACGTTTTTTACTAAAATTTTACCCCTCTAAAAGAGGCGAGGCCTTCGTTCGTTTTGTAAAGGTATTTATGCCATAATTTTTAATTTATCTTATAAAACAATTATTTCACATTCATAAGCTAGCATCACGTTTGAGTAAATTTTTGATAAATATGTTAAAGAAGCATGTGCGCTCACAGATTGCTAGATAAATTGGATACCCATTTTAGCTGCTTACTAATTTATCAGCAATGCTTTTTCCTGTAGGATAGCGTTTCAATGATAATTATGATGCTGTTTATAACAATGTCATTCAGCATTTTTAGTCATGGCTTATAGAAAAAGCTAGCATATCTCTGCCATTTCATGAGGGATATATCACTTACCCATTCGGGGCAATCCCCAGTGTCAAAGCATCAGACCTTGTTAACGGGTCAGCCCGCAATTAGTTCATCGAGGCCTTACCTCAACCCTTGCGGTCATGACCCATTAACTTTGATATGGCCTGTGCTAGTTTAGCACCCAATAAATTATCCTAAGCATCTTTGCAGACGCAGCTACTATTGCTTTAACGCTTCCCTTTTGGTTCTTTCCTTACGTTTGTCCACGTAACTTAGTATCCACCTTTTAGCAATAAGTCAATGGTACACTTCATTTAGCACAGTGTCGTATTCATTCATCGAAGCTGCATTTATAGTTGCCTTATGAATATACAATTCTACTTACATGTGTTTTATATAAACTGATTTCCTAATATCACTAATCTTGCTTACATATGATTAGTTAAACAAAAGACTGAAGGCAATTTAAAGAATAAATAAAAATCGACTATGCAGCGAATTTTTATAATGAGATTACAGTAGATAGCTATATCAAGTAGTTTGCTAGTCTTGAAGCTGAAACATGCAAAAAGATAGCAGGTAAATAAAGGGTTAATTGCAGCAGGAACAGCCTGACTACGCCAGCAAACGAGTTCAGATCTAAAAGACGCTTGATATAATTCCTGGCTTTTATTGCTTTTATAAAACTTCTGTTTATATATATTGAGACGGTTTAAAATAATTTATTAAAAATGTTTAAAAACCGTTATATTACGCATTTGCTTTATTAAAAATATGGAGTACATAAATTTAGGAAAAAGTGGGTTAAAAGTTTCAAAAATAGGAATAGGAACTTGGCAGGCGAGCGGGGATGCATGGGGTCAGGACGTTATTGATGATAACATAATCAAGGCCATAAAAAGGTCATATGAGCTAGGTGTAAACCTCGTTGACACGGCCGAAATCTATGGCAACGGACATTCAGAAACAGTTGTCGGGAAGGCTTTAAAAGATATAGGTAGAGAAAACATGATCGTGGCAACAAAAGTTGCTGGAGCTCATCTCAGGCACGATGAACTTCTAAAATCAGCAGAGTTAAGCATGAAGAGGCTAGGTATAAGCTACATAGACCTGTATCAGATACACTGGCCTGATCCATGGGAACAAATACCGCTAAGAGAAACGATGAAAGCGATGGAAGAGCTTTACGTACAGGGTAAAATAAGGGCCATAGGAGTTAGCAATTTTGCAGTAAGAGATCTTGAAGAAGCGAGATCTTACCTTTCAAAGACAGATATAGTTTCAAATCAGGTTCGTTATAACATGCTCCAAAGAGAGATAGAGGAGGAGGTAATGCCATACTGCAGGAAGAACGGTATAACCATAATCGCTTGGAGCCCCCTTGCTCAAGGTGCCCTGACCGGAAAGTACAACGTAGAAAACGTACCGAGGGACAGAATAAGGAGCGGAAATGAGGTATTCAAACCTGAAAACATGAAGCAAATAGAACGTCTTCTAAAGATTTTAAAAGAAATAGCACAAAAAAGGAAAAAGACTGTAGCTCAGGTTTCACTTAACTGGCTCATATCTCACGAAGGCGTGATTGCAATACCCGGCGCGAAAACCCCCGAACAGGCCGAAGAGAACGCAGGAGCTGCTGGTTGGAAGCTTTCAGATGAAGAGTTAAAACTCATTGAAAACGAGCTTTCAAAGATAGACATAGATTATATGTGAGGATATTTTTGCTTTTTAATATAAATATAGAATGCATACTTAGCGTGTCGTTAACTTAAGCTTATAATTTGTTTACCTTGTGCAATCAACAAAATTGACTTAACCCATTCAGAAAGCCGATCATTAGAGAATGAAGCTGAACCAATTTCCTCTTGAGCGTATAATTATAAAAGAACCTAAAGGCTTGCGAGACTTATATGGTCAAATTTTGGCTTTCTATACGTTCTCAAAAGCTTCTGTCCTGCACTTTTTGTATGTTCATCCATCTTTTCCATTAAGTTCTTCAGGCTCATATATAACATGATATACCATAAGAGCTCCTTTTTTGTAAGCAGTCTTCTTACCAGAATTCTTTACAAGCTTTCTTAGGAACGCTTTTAGTTGAGGTTCATACGCTACCCATAGCCAAGCTTCGCTCAAACGTTTATTTCAGTTTGATCAATAAATATGCAATTGACGTCGTGTTTGTCAACGTGAAAGGAATTTATACGAAAGAATACTTTTGAATTCATTTCCATATTGCAACGTGGCTTCTCTTGATTATGGGCTCGAGTACATAGGAAGCTATCTTCAAGCTCAAACTGGAGAAATAATCAAAACATAGATTATAAGTGCTATTGAGGTCCTTTTTCTGGTTTGTATGATTATTTGTTAGAAATAGGGCTTTGTTAAATAAATTTAAGCATTAACTTAAAGGCAACAATTTTGACATTTAAAGGTTTATATTTTAAAAAATCTATTTATAAATGATGAAAGTTGCCTTTATAACCGACGCTCTTGGTCAGGACGGTGTGCTTATTTCTGAGCTTTTGAAGAATAAAGGTACAAGGTTGTTGGCTTTATAAGGGAAAAGCCGGGAAGACACAGCATAGCAAACTCATACTTTGAAAATTTTAGCTCCTTTTTTGAAGGTGATATTCTTAACTATGAAGATATTGAAGCTGCTCTTAAGAGCTACGAACCAGATGAAATTTATCATCTTGCTGCTCAGACGCATGTTCTGGAAAGTTTAAGGAAGCCAGCATATACGCTGTAAGTAAATGTGCTTAGAACTGAAAACCTGTAAAGGACAGTAAGAAGTCTTAACCTGAACAGCAAAATATTCTTTGCATCCTCTGTTGAAATATTTGGGAGTTCAGAAAAAACGCCCCAGAACGAGCAGACGCCCTTTAACCCGCTTTCACCATTTGCGGTTTCAAAACTTGCCGCCACGCAACTCTGTTTTATCTACAGAAAGGCCTATGGTATGTTTATATCAAGTGGCATACTTTTTGACCACACAAGCGAAGTGAGAGGCGAAGATAACCTAACTCAGAGGGTTGCAGTATGGGCGGCAAAGATGATGCTGGGAAACTATGAGGACCTAAACGTGGGTAATCTGAATGCGAGAAGGGATTGGGGTTATGCTAAGGACTTTGTAAATGCTATGTGGCTTATGCTTCAACAGGATAAACCAGATGATTTCATCATAAGCACGGGAGAACAGCACACAGTCAGAGAGCTGATAGAGATGGCTGCAGAAACGGCTGGCGCAGAGATATCATGGACAGGCTCTGGGAAAGAGGAAAAAGGCTTAGTTATGTACAAAGGCAAAACAGTTTCTAGGGTTTATATTGATCCGGCTTTGGTTAGACCAATAGAATCAGAAAACTATATGGCAGATTATAAAAAAGCAAAAAGCGTGCTGAGGTGGGAACCGACGCTCAGGCTAAAAGAAATAATATGATTGATGATAAACACAAAATACTACTCTCTGTCGTTAATGAAAAATGTTTCAAAGTAATTAGGTATCGTGGTTCATAAAACGATGAAATTTTTACAAAAGCTGAAAGTTTTGTCATTTATGGGTGGATAAAAAATAAAACGGTTAGAGTTTAAATCGGTAAACTACTCTGCCCTTAAGGACGTGATCCTGGCGAAAAAAGATGGAGTGCTGCTCTTCTCCTAAACATTTCGGATTTCACAGACCCGAGGTCTGAAAGGCTTTCGGGGCAGTATTTCTGAGAAGATAATGTGCAAAAGAGGATTCGCCCATTAAACCCTAAGGTAATAATTTTTCTTCATATAACTTCTGGCATATAATTTTTTAGAACGTTTTTGCGGTCATTTCTGAAAAGCTTAACAGCTTCAGGAAGGTTCTGGAGTATATCTTCAGCAGTCATTCCATCTTCACCTTTTCTAGCCGCAACAAGATCACCAGAAAGCCCGTGAAGAAATACACCTGTTCTCAAAGCATCGCCAGGTTCAAGCCCTAGCCCCATCATAGCAGCAACAGTTCCCGTAAGTACATCACCCGATCCAGCTGTCGCCATGCCTGAGTTGCCGCTCATATTTATGAATACTTTACCGTCAGGATATGCTACTAAGCTGTGAGCTCCTTTAAGCACTACATAAGATTTTAGATTTTCAGCAGCCATTTTGACTGTATCAATTCTATTCGACTCAACCTCGCTTATGCTCATATTCATGAGTCTTGCCATTTCACCTGAATGAGGGGTAAGGATTGTTGGCTTCTTTCTTGATTTTAACAGCGAGACGTTTGCAGAAAGCGCTGTAAGGCCATCTCCGTCAACTATTACTGGTACATCAATTTCAGCTACAAGATCTCTGATAAGCGACTGTGCTTCATTATCAAGAGATATGCCAGGGCCTAGAATGGCAAAATCTATCTCGAGATTTTCTATGAGCTCAAGTATTTTCTTTTTATTTGAACTAGAAAGAGCGCCGTTTTCGTTTTCTTCCATAGGTAAGTAAACAACTTCGCTGGCCTTTGCTGCTATAAAAGGTATTATTGTTTTAGGAGCTGCAAGCCTTACATATCCTCCTCCGGCCTTAAGAAATGATAGAGATGAAAAATAAGGTGCACCATAGTAGTTTTTTGCGCCTGCGACGACAATAAGCTTACCGAAAGTTCCCTTGTGACCCCAAGGCAGCCTTGGTGGAAGCTCTGGTGGTTCGTTGATTTCAACCTTTATTTCATCAGAATCGTAAAGTTCTTGTGGGAAAGATATGGGAGAAACGTACAGCTTTCCGCCATATTTATACCCGGGATACAGAAGGTTTCCGAGTTTTGGAAGTCCAAAGGTCACAGTACAGCAGGCTTGTATGGCCGAGCCGTGAACCTTTCCGTCGTTTCCTCCTATCCCTGAAGGTATGTCGACACTGAAAACAGGCTTTTTTGCAAGATTTGTTTGTTCTATTACAGCCCTGTAGATCCCAGTTATGTTTCCAGAAAGTCCTGTTCCGAAAAGGCCATCAACAACAGCATCGCACCATAATAGTGATGATCTGTATTCTTCAAAACTTTCATTTTCTTTGATTATACCTGTAACCAAGCCTATCTTTAAAGCTATATCATAGTTTTTTAGAGCTGGACCTGAGAACTTTGCTGGATCGCCCACAATAAAGGTCCTTACGCTGCCTCCACCGGAGTTAAGCTTTCTTGCTACTACTAGAGCATCTCCCCCGTTATTTCCGGTTCCTGCTATTATAACGAACTTTTTACCGAAGACTCCAAGCTCCTTCTGGATAACGCTGTATACAGCGTTGCCTGCGTTCTCCATAAGCAGCAAATGATCTATACCGTATTTTTCAACAGCAATGGAATCAAGCCTTTTCATCTCTTCAACTGAGCTTACCTTCATCCTTTTTACCCCCGTAAACTACCCAGCCCTTCCGAGTTGGGCTTCCTGCTCCATCTATACGCTTACGCGGAAAATACTTAGCATCTACCCTATCTATCATAGCGAAAGCTCCTCCTTTAGAATAACCATGACTGAAGCTAAATTTTTGTCGACGTTGCAACAGGAGCAAGTTAACTCAAAAATGTCAAGCTTAATGTGTTTAATGTGTTTTCTGCAAACATGGCAAACTCCTGTTGCCTTAACAAACCTTTCTACCTCTACAGTAGTGCTAATCTCTCTCCTAATCAAGGTTTGTTTTCTCTTTTCCCTGTTCTTAGCATTCCTCTTTAAGTTTAGCACTAAAAATATTAATACTTTTTACAAATAAAAACATTCCTATAATGGGACTATCTAAAGCTCACGTAAAGAGACTTTCGCCCCTTACCCCACATGTTAAAATTATTGGCCATAAAAAAATCAATAATAAGTATATTTATACTTAGTCGATGATTATAGAATAGCTATATTAAAACATAACATATATCTCGAAAAAAATTCTAGCTAATTAATTATAACATAATCGAGAAGGTTAGCCAGTAGTTTACTTTGCAAACGCATTGTTTAAAAACTATAACACATAATATTATTGTAAAGTGAAGGACAAACGCCTTGGTGAATTAATAATAAGTGCTATAAGTGATTATGGAGATGAAACGCTTGCTAAGACTATATTATGGTATATGAAAAACAAAAAGAAGATGGACATTGATGAAATATCTGAAAGGCCTGAAGAATTTGTAGCATTCCTCAAAGATGTGTATGGTCCTTTTGAACATTTTATTGAAGAAATGATGATCGAAAAAATATCGCAGGCGTACGGTGTACCTAAAGAAAACGACCTCGTAACTATGATAAAGAAGCTTTTTGAAAATAAAATTTAGAGCAATTATAGTTTTACCTTGTTAAGAGTTAAAATAGAACTTAATGCTGAATGACAGTTAACAATTTCATAGAAGCTTTAACATTAACGTTAACCTTGCGATGTATAGCCTAAAAAGTGCATGATTTTTGCACTATAAAATTACTTTTTTACAGCTTAAAAGGGTAAATGTGCATTACAAAGTTCAAATTTATGAAATATATGTGAAAAATTTGTTTCACTTTTGAATGTCTTTTACAATTTTATTTCACATATTTGTTTTTAACCAGTGTTATAATATATTTTAACATGGATGAATGCACTAAAAAGCATGTGCTTTCTATAATAAAACACAGTGGCATTACCCGTATAACAGAATCAATTTCAAAGTTAGCGGTTAATTTTGATATATCCGAGGAAGATCTTTTAAGTATCCTGAAAAATGCAGATCTGAACAAAGTCTACGACTTTGAGCCGATTATTGATGAGATATCAAGGATAGGTAACGTAAAAAGGTGTACGCACGTTATAGGAGAATCTGGTGCACAGTACGTTTTTGATATACTTGCTGATTTAGACAGCTTCAGGATCGCTGTATACATAAAAATTGGCAAGCCAAACCTTAAAGAGATAATGAAGTTCCTTATGGCTGTATATGATGCGAAAATAGATGACTGGTTATTCATAGCCTTCCCCACTACCGAAAAGGACTTCTCCTCTTACTCAACAAACATAATAGAAGCTAAGGACATAAACGATGCAGTAAAAAATTTAACGGTTGTTCTAGAGGATAAAAGAAAGGGTTATCAGCTGCAGCACTATAAACATAACTCTCGTAGCGTTCTTTAACTGTTTTATGTAGCTTCTATCTAGGTTCGGCCTTTTTAGAACTGAAACTTTTTTCATAAAAAAGGCAAAAAGAATAAGAGAGAACCCCATGTACAACGGGTTAAAGTTTTTGAAAGAAATCATCAGCGCTGTTTCAACTACTAACTGAGCGACAAGCAATACCTTAAGCAAATTTATTGCATTATCTTTTCCGTAAGTCACTGCGAAAGTAATTACCCCTGTTTTCTTGTCACCTTCGTAGTCAAATATATCTCCTAAATTTATCGAAAACTCAGCCCAGAGCATTAATATCAATGCCATCAGAATGACCTTGATCGAAAAACCAGTTATGGAGATAACTGTGAGCGGCGCTATAAAAGCGCCAAGACCGCTGATCCCTATCTTTGACCACCATTTAGACTTTGCTCTTATACGATTTCCAGAATAAGCATATGCTAAAATTGCAGAAACTAACAGAAAAGCATCAAAAAGAAGGTTTATAAAATAACCTAGAATGAAAGCCAGTGCGTATAAGGCGATTATAAATAGCTGCGCCGTTCTTTTGCTGACCTTCCCCGACGCGAGAGGCCTTTTAGGGTTGTTTATTCTGTCTTCTTCGAGATCAAGCAGGTCGCTTAAAATGTAGTTTGCCAGAGATATAAGATAAACTGACAAAGTTGAAATTATAAGGATAGAAGGTAATATCCTTAAACCTAAAACAGTAAGCAGCGTTGCGTCAAAAGCCACTACGTACACAATAACGCTTAACCTGGCTTTAATAAGGGACAGTATTTCAAGCATTTAGATCACCTCTAGGCTTTACAATGTTGTAAATCGGATCTTCTTCTCCTTTTTCGAACAACTTTTCAAAAACGTTATCAAGCCTTTCTGCAACAGTCGGACTTTTGAACCTAAAAGCAACAAGCGGTGCAGAGTCAAAAGGATCTGGTATTTCAACGCCTATTTCTTCTTTGTCGACGATAATAAAGCTAAACTGCACATTGCTAACTTTCATTTGCAGGTTTGGTGAAGAAATCAAATAATTTAGAGTTTCTAAAAGTGTATTATCAAGTGAAAGATATGAAAGGTTAGCGAGCCTGACAGCTACAGCCTTTCTATCGCTTATGATCTTTACATGAACACCTTTTTCAACCGTTTCTATAAGGTACTTAAGGATTATCGGATCGCTGTACCTGGTGGCTATCTTTACACTCTTTTTTGCGTTAACTAGTATAGACAGGTCTGTAGTCAGCGATTTCCAGTCGATATAGACTTTTACTGGCTCAAAATTAGATAGCCCTACCATCTCTTCTAGGTCCTTCAGGAGTGTATAAGAAAGTTCGTCTCCGTTATTGCTGTTGAGCAGCTTTGTTATGCCCTTTATCTCGTTCTCCTTTAAAAACCACTGGCGCAGTTTGTCCTGCATGCTGTAAAGAAAATAACCGAAAGGGCTTAGGTAGTATTTTCCATCTTTTTTTACAGCTATACCAATATCATTAAGCTCTCTAAGCGCATAGTAAAACGTTCTCCTTTGAAGGCCTAAAGACTTTAACGAACTTTCACTTGCGTCTACACCATTATAGAGCGCTTTGAAAAGCTTATAGTTGCTTTTTTTTGAAAGCGCTTTCTGTACTATATAAATTTTGTCTTCTTCCATATGTAACAGAATAACATTACTTACTTTTATTTTTTACTGGTTAAGCTGTGCCTTATCATCAATTTAATAAAAAACGCAGGAAAATCTGTAGCAGACTACTAAAAAATTAAATCGATGTTCTAATTTTATCAGTAAAACTAAAAAGCTGCTAACGCTTTTTGCTAGCATGTTGCAGGAGGTTTACGTCTTTATAGAGATCCCAAAAGGGAGCAACATCAAGATAGAGTACGATGAGAAGCTTAAGGGCCTAAGGGTAGACAGAATACTTTATACAGCTACTGTATATCCCTTCAACTACGGTTTTATTCCTGCCACAATAGGCGAAGACAAAGATCCACTTGACTGCATTGTCATAACATATGACCCTCTTCCTCATGGAGTTTACATAAAAGCAATTCCGATAGGCATGCTAGTAACTGAAGACGAACACGGCATCGATAAAAAAATAATAGCAGTGCCCCATCCATCTATAGACCCAAAGTTCAGCAAAGTTAAGAGCCTTGAAGACCTACCTCCAGGAATTAAGGAAGAAATAAAGCACTTCTTTGAGCATTACAAGGAGCTTGAAAGTGGTAAATGGGTAAAGGTGCAAGGTTATGAGCAGGCTGAAGAAGCAATAAAAACTATAGAAGAAGCGTTATGGAGAGCTAACACTCTCTGAAAACCTTTTAAAAAGCTGTAAAAGTTAAAAAGCAACGGTTAAACAATCGTAAACTACATTATGGATGTTTCTGATGCAAGGCTTATTTACCTTGGGATACCTGGAGGAGAATACGACCTGCTTTATCAGTTACTCGATGATAAGCACGCAGTGGACAGAAACGTTTACAAAGCTTTCTACTATGCTTCTTCCGTATTTGCTGCATCGTCCAAATGGGAACTTTTTGGTCTAACAACAGTAGAGTATATAGCTGTTAGGACCCCTGTTGTGGCATATTCTGTTGGTGGGGGTTAAGGGAGACAGTTATGGGCATAATGGAAAACCCTCAGGAAGGTACAGGGTTTATAGTTGAACCAGAGAACATTAAACAGTTTTCTGAAGCGCTTACAACGTCTGATACTTTCGCGCGCAGCTGAAGAAAAGAATGATGATTTGCTTTACGTGGCGCCAATGTTGCACATGGATAAAACTGATTTATGGGAAAAAGTAAAGGCTTAACTCGATAAAAAGGGTTGACAAAAACTTCAGGTGGAGCTCATCTGCAAATTCCCTTCTTGAGTGTTATTAAAAGGCTATCCAGATGGCTTATTATAGATCACAGGCATGCTTCTGACATTGAGATGATCCTATCTGACCAACTTCTTGGGAATAAGGAGAAGGAGACTTACCTTTATCGGGGGTTAAAACACTTTATCGAGAAGCTTCTTGATGTGTTTGCTTTCAAAAGTTATAGACGTAACAACTAAGGTGAACTTTTTCATTGATTGCAAAAGAATTAGTTGCAAACTGACACGCCAATCCCATTTTTGTTTTTGTTCTATTAAATATATAATCACACTATGTCGTACAAGTCCATCTAAACGGTTACAGGCTTTTTGAACGCGCCAGCATCTTTCATTTTTATGACCTCCTCGTTGTACTCATATATTATCAGTGTCCTGTTGCTTTAGTTGTTCCTTACTGTCCGTAAAGGTTCAAAAGCATTATTCATAAATTAATCCAATATTCTAAAAATATAATGAACTTTTTATTAGGTTGTAGGATTGTATCTAGTTTGCAAAAAGCTAGCGTTAAAAAGTTTTGATCTACTCTCGTGCAAGAGGACTTTCGTCCCCTTAACTATCGTTATGTTAAATTTTTTCTAAATTTGAAATGTATTTTTCTTTGCTACTCCAAAAAGAAGATAGAAAAGAATTCTTCGCTATCTGTTTTATTTCAGAAAAATTAAGGCTTAAAGCCTCAGCTATAGCTTTATAATTTTCATTTATATAACCTCCAAAGTATGCAGGATCATCTGAGTTTATTGAGACTACAATTCCAAGATCGATGGCTTTCTTCACCGGCACTTCTTTTATATCCTTAAAGTACTCTACAGCAACTGATGCGAGAGGACACATTGTAACAGGAATCTTGTTCTGAACAACGTAGTTGACAAGGGACTGATCCTCG
>Ga0080003_1000471_pt1 | contig 27011 bp, 31 predicted proteins | sample JossMetagenome_FD_69206 | JGI IMG/M metagenome (GOLD analysis project Ga0080003, IMG submission 69206) | Hot spring microbial communities from Joseph's Coat, Yellowstone National Park, USA - JC2_E (SPADES assembly) (version 2) | ecosystem: Environmental > Aquatic > Thermal springs > Hot (42-90C)...
GGATACCCTTGCATAGATCACTGTTTTTCTCTTAACATCCCTGTTTAATAATTTATAAACATCTTCATCGTTATAATCATAATAACCATTTGGCATAACTGTATATCTTATTTTTCCTGTGGTAGCATATACATGTAGTGTTCTTCTGGAAATACGCAGTACATTCAAAACTTCTTTTGCCCTCATGGTTAATAATATAATATATTATAAGTATAAATAATTATTGGAATAATTTACTATAACTAAACAATTGATTTTAATACCATAAACTTTTTGTTTAATTAATCCATTTACGTTTACGTGATCAAACATGGAGATTGATAACAGAATGAAATATGCAAAAACACACGAATGGGTATTGGTTAATGGAAAAAATGCTAAAATAGGTGTATCTGATTATGCTCAGCAACAGCTAACAGATATTGTATTCGTTGAATTACCAGAGATAGGATCAAGGATTGAAAAGGGCAAGTCCTTTGGTGTTATAGAATCTGTAAAGGCAGTTGAGGATGTTTATGCACCTGTTTCTGGAAAGGTAATTGCAAAAAACCAGAAGGTTCTTGATAGTCCTGAAATGATAAACAATGACCCATATAATGCCTGGTTGATTGAGATAGAGATTGAAAATCCAAAGGAACTGGATGAATTAATGACCCCTGAAGAATATAAGAAATTCCTTGAAAGTGAATCGCATTAAAAGTTAAATGAAGAGACAGGATTACTATTATAGATTAGCTAAGAAAGAACGATATAAGAGTAGAGCTGCATTCAAGCTCATATATATAGATGAAAGATTTTATATCTTTAAGAAAAATATGAATGTGCTTGATCTTGGGGCTTCGCCTGGAGGCTGGAGCCAGGTAGCGGCTGAAAGAATATATGGTGGAAATGTATTTTCACTTGATATAAAACCTGTGCGTTTACCCGGAATCATTTATATAAAAGGTAATATCTTTGATCAAGACATTATTGAAAGAATCAATGAAAAAATGAAGGAAAGAAATGTTAAAAATTTTGATGTAATTTTATCAGATATGTCCCCAAAGATCTCTGGCATTAAAGAAGTGGATCATCAACAATCCCTTGAGCTTGGAAAAAGAGCAATAGAAATTGCAAGAGAATTGCTTGAGAATGGAGGTTCTTTTATTGTTAAACTATTTTATGGTCAGGATATATTCAAGTTTAAGAATGAAATAGAAATGAATTTTGATTTTTGTAAGCTTTACACACCTCCCGCTTCTAGGAAAGGAAGCAGGGAAGTTTACCTTGTTTGCAAAAGGTACAAAAAAACTATTTAGATTTTGTAATATTTACATCCTTCACAAGCACATAAGGTATCAAAGATGGCATTACCTCATCCCACCATTTTACCTGCATTGTTTCATTGCTCACATCAAGTATGTTTGAAAATATCCTAGGTATGTTATCGCTTATTCTTATACCCTGCCATGATTCCTTTATCTCACCATCTTCAATGTAAAATATGCCATCCCTTGGTATGGTGGAAAAATCGCCGTTCCTATAATCTTGGAATCTAGTATACCATGTGTTCACTATCAACAATCCCCTTTTAATTTCAGAAATTATATCATCTGAGCTTCTCCTTCCATTTTCCACTACCGGCTGCCATGGTTGAGGGCTTATTATGCCTGCATTACCTGTTGTTTCAACTCCTGCTTTTTTAGCAGTTGAACTGTTGTGTAAAATATTTTTTACAATGCCTTTTTCAATAATTTTTACCTTTTTTGTTGCTGTTGCTTCATCATCAAATTGTCTAAAACCAACGCCAGATTCAAGTGTTGGGTCATCATAAAGTGTAAAGGCATCACTGCCTATCCTCTTCCCTAGCCTATCAGCGAAAACGCTCATGCCTGTTTCAACCAAATAGGCAGATGCCATCTGTATTGTATAGGTGACAAGCGAACCAAAGCAAAGGGGATGGAATATAACATCAAATTTTCCTTCACGACCTTCTTTAGGCTTTTCCACCAGGGATGCAAAATCACCAGCCTCTTCACCTAAATAATAGGGATCAAAATCACTTAAAAGTCTATGATCTGATGTGTGGAATGCAGCCTGACCTGGATAACCATATTCATTGAAAGCCCTTACTGAATAAAAAAGGCCAACATTCCTATCGTTTGCACTATTGTAGTTTGTTGATATTGATATATCTTCTGTCACGTGATAAATTGTTCCTGCAACCCTTTTAGCTCCCTTTTCTACTGCACCCTCAATAGCTCTTTTTGTCATAAAAGAAAGATCGTCCAAATTTTCAAGCATACCATCCGGAACATGGTCCTTGTAAGTTTGCTTTTTAGAGTTCAATCCTACAAAATCATTGTTATCCGGCAAATGATTCATCAATTTTAAAAGAGTTGATAATTTTTCATCAATATTGTTATAATTTTTAATTGTAGTTGATATTGTTTTCTTATTTTTTGCAATAAATATTGACAATGATGAATCTATATAATTTAAATAAATATCCATTTTGTTGTTTGAAAATCTTGTTTGTTTTACATCACTCTCAGTGTAAATTGCAGATACTTCATCTGCACCCATTGATAGAACTTTTTTTACAATACCATCAGTATCAATCATTTTTATTCACCTCAAATAAACATTCCTCAATCTTGCAAATGGACCACCCATCCAGACATCTACTCCTTGCATAGGATCACCTTTTCCACAAGTGCCTGCGAAGAATTTTAGATCTTTGGAAACAGCGTCAACAGACCCATAAAATCCAGGTGTAGTAATTTCCAAAACAGGTCTTTTAACAGGCTCCTTAATCTTTCCATTTTCTATCAGGTATGCTTCCCTGCCAATGTATTTTTCATTGTATCTTATATCATCTATGTTCCATTCAGTAAATGAATTCATAAATATTCCAAATTTTACGTCTTCAATCAATTCATCGAATGAATGATCCCCAGGTTCTATATAAGTCGTGCTCATTCTAACTATTGGCTCTTTATCCCACCATGATGACCTCGCTGCAGCATTACTTTTTAAACCTAAAAATCCTGCAAACTCTCTGTTTAAGAGAAATTCATTTATTTTTCCATTTTTATAAAGATATCTTTTTCTTGCTCTTACACCTTCAAAATCGTACTTATAGTATCCGAAACTTCCTTCTATTGATGGGTCATCTATTACACTTACTACATCAGAACCGACCCGTTCCCCAATCATTCCTGTCTTTATGAAGGATTCACCGGCTTGTGCAGCTTCCCTACCAACGATCCTATCCGATTCGCTAGGATGACCTGAGGATTCATGAGCGACTATACCAGAAACCTCAGGACCAACGATCAGATCCATCTTTCCCTCAGGACTTTTTTTACTTTTTGCAATAATTTTCAATTTTCTAGATTCTTCTGAAATTGCACTTTCAAGGTTCCATTCATCAAAGGCTTCATAACCTCCGCTCTTGCCAAACTCCTGGGACCCTTGTTCGAAATTCCCATCTTCAATTACACCAATCATGTAAAAATAAAATATATTCGGTTTGTGGCCTTTTATCTCCGTGCCTTCTGTATTGTAATATTCAATATCCTCTATTTTTTCCCTCAAACTCTGGAACCTCATAGGCACATTTTCCTTAACGAGGGTATTTTCAATATTATTTAAAATTGATACCTTTTCTTCAACTGAAAAGTCATCTATATTTTTTATTTGAGGAACTGACCAAGAATCTTTTATTATTTCTTCTTCAGATAGTTTAATATCTTTTTTTTCACCTGATTTAGCATATTTTAAAGCCTTTTCTATTGCCTTTTTAATGTTATCATCATCAATTTTTGATGTTGAAACAAATGAAAAATTCTTATCCAGTACCCTTATTGCAATGCCTTGTTCTTCTGTTTTCTCAATGCCACTTAAAATTCCATTCTTCATAACGAATGATGTTACCTTTAAATTCATTAGCCTTATTTCACCATATTTCACGTTTTTTTCAATCATTTTTAAATATCTTTCTGCATCCATAAATATCACCTAGGGCATTACCCTCCTCAGTTCCTTTTCTTTTTCTTTATCTTTTCTAACAGTCCTGTATAGGCTATCCATCACATGGTCTACTAATCCAAAAAGATTCCAGTCATGGTCTTTCTTGTAAAAAATTTTCTTTTCAGTGACTAGTTTAGCCCTTGCCGTATAATCTATTTCCTTACCCTCTTGCCTGTGTTCCTCTATATGGATTGTTAAATTCTGAGGCCTGTAATTTTCAAATTTATTGATCTTTTTCAAATGCTTTTCAATTATCTGGTATATTACATCAAATACCGATGGATCTTCTGATTCTAAGCCTGTAATCTGCACCATTACACCTTCTTCTTCCTTCTTCTTTGAAAATGATTCAATGATGTCTTTCTGCGTTATTATTCCGATTGGTTTGTTATCTTTATTCACTACAGTACACACATATGATTTATTCTCAAGCATTGTTTTTATAACATTCATTAATTTTGAATTCTTCTCTACAAATACCGGTGGTGTAAGAAAATCTTTTATGTAAAGCTCTTTTTTTTCTTTTTGCCCTTTCCTTTCACCATATGTTAACCTATCTTTAAACCTCCATAATGCATTTGACATATCATCCAAATGTATCATTCCTTTCAAATGATTATGTTCATCCACAACTGGGAGGGTCATTTCATTTAAGGCCCTCATCTTTTCCAGGGCTATGTAAATATCATCATTTTCAAAGACAGTTATTGGATCTTCAACCATTATATCATCAGCTTTTATATCCATATATTCATTTGCATTTAGTAATGCTTTTGTAAAATCTGTTCTTGAAACAATACCTACAAGTCTTCCATCAGAATCTACAACCGGTAATGATCTCAATCCATTTTGAACCATTATTCTTATTGCATCAATCACAGGATAATTCTCATCAATTTTAGGTGGGTATATCATTAACGTTGATATTTTCGCTGTGAGTGGAATGTTTCTCCTTCTCATTAAATTTTCATAGTCAAAATAGCCAATTACCTTACCTTTTTCGTCTAAAACAGGAACATCATGCACATCATTTTCTTTCATTTTGCTTAAAACTTTTGAAAGTTGATCATTTTCTTCTACATATACTGGGTTCTTAATCATTATGTCTTTTACCAACATGTCCTCAATTTTCATAATTCAAACCACCTCTCTAGTTTGGGTAAATTTTCATGCTGTATATATTTTACCTGTAAATCCATATGTCTCTCAAGGAAATCCTGCAATGATTCCTCATCCGCTAACCTTACCCTTTTTAACTCGTAAAGGCAATCGGAGCAATATATATTTAGCCCATTTTTAATCGGGGCACCACAAATGATGCATCTGTTCATAATTAATGCACCTGCAAAAGATGATAACGATAAGAAGATAATTAAAACTTTCGTAATCATTTTTATGCCCTGGCAAAAACAACGGATTTCATACTATCGAGCCGTCTGACCCATTTGCCAGGGCATTTGGGAGGTTCTGCTGAACTAATGCTCATTTATGCGATGACACATCGCAATCGCACAGTGGCCCAGAACCTTCGCTATAGGTTCCTGGCGTCCCAGCATATCATACTCAATGCTGTTTCCTTACAGGAACCAAATTTACTATGATTTGAAATATATAAACCTTTTCATTTCTTATTATAAAATTCTATGAAATCATTTCCATAATATTTTACTAGTGGTTCTGGAATTCTTATTCCATGTTTTTCCTGATGATTTTCTATTATTGCAACAATAGTTCTTGTTGTTGCCACTGCTGTACTATTTAATGTGTGTGGGAAATAGTTTTTCTCCTTACCCCTCACCCTGATGTTAAGCCTCCTCGATTGATAATCCTTTACATTACTTGCACTTACAACTTCCCTGAACTTTCCTTGTGCAGGCATCCATACTTCAATGTCATATTTTTTTGACGCAACGTTTCCAAGATCACCGCTACATATATTTATCACCCTATATGGTAAATTAAGCATTTGGTAAATCTCTTCTGCATTTTTTAATAATTCTTCATGCATATTCCTTGAATCTTCAGGCTTACAGTATACAAACTGCTCAATTTTATTAAACTGATGAACTCTAAAAATACCTTTTGTATCCTTTCCATGCGATCCTGCCTCTTTTCTGAAACATGGGGATATGCCAGCATACATTTTTGGTAGATCATTCTCTTCCAGTATTTCATCCATATGGTAAGCTGCAAGCGCATGTTCAGATGTTGCTATAAGATATAGATCCTCATCCTGTATTTTATAAATTGTATCCTCAAAGGAGGCAAGGTCTGTTGCCCCTTCCATAGCCCTTCTTGTAAGCATGAATGGTGGTTCCATAATTTTGAATCCTTTCTTAAGCAAATGATCTATGGAGAACATTTCAAGTGCAAGTTCAAGCCTAACGAGATCATTTTTAAGGTAGTAAAACCTGGATCCAGCCACCTTCCCGGCTCTTTCAGTATCTGCAAGATCATAAGAATAAAGAATATCCGTATGGCTAATGGGCCTTTCATCTATAACATAATAATCCATTGAATTTTTAGAATCTTTCAAAAAATGTTCAACATCATCCTTGAAAACCTTAGCTTTTCCCCAGAATTTTATTGGCACATTATCATTTTCATCCTTTCCATATGGTACATCTTCATCCAGTATATTTGGTATGTTCCAGAGTAATCTATCCCTTTTAATTTTAGTATCTTCAACAATTTTCTCTATTCTATCTATATCTTCATTAATCTTAGAAACATCATTTTTAATTTCCTTAACTTCTTGTTTTTCTCTAACTTTTCTTGATATTTCATCAACCTTTTTATTTTTTAAATTTCTTAATTGTTCTAAAACTTTTAAATTTTCTCTCCATATCATATCAAGTTCTAGTACTTTATCCACTATAGCTGGATCCAAATTTCTTCTTCTTTGGCTTTCCTTTACTATTTCCGGTGAATTTCTTATCAAATTTATATCAAGCATTCTTTACACCTTTCATTGAGATAAATAATAAATACGTATAAAATTTTTAACAAAGGTGGTAAAATAGAAGAAAGTTTTAAATATGACAATTTTGATATCTTGTCTGACAAAAATATGACTTGGAGGTTGTAATATATGAAAAGCTTAATTAAAAATGCCCTAGGAACAGACCCAGAAAACTATACCAGACAAGAACCGGCTACACAGATGCAAGAACAGCAAGCACAGCAGACAGTATCTCAAGATGATGAAGAGTTGAGAAAACTTGTTGAACAGCTTAAAGTGAACATAAAGATTGTTGGATGCGGTGGCGGCGGAACAAATACCATAACAAGGTTGAGTGATTCTGGCATATATGGAGCTACGCTTATAGCTGCAAATACGGATGCACCACATTTGCTTCATGTAAAGGCAAACAGGAAAATTCTCCTTGGAAAAAGGTTGACAAGAGGACTTGGCGCAGGTGCGGATCCAAGAATTGGTGAAGAAGCAGCTAAAGAAGCGGATGAAGATCTTAGAAATGTTTTGCAAAGATCAGATATTGTCTTCATAACAGCTGGAATGGGTGGTGGAACAGGAACAGGATCTGGACCATATGTAGCACAGGTAGCTAAAGAGGTGAACCCTGGGACACTTGTAATAGGTATTGTTACTCTTCCATTTTCTGCAGAAGGCAAGGTCAGAATGGAACAGGCACTTTATGGATTAGACAAACTGAGAAGGTTCTGCGATACGACAATTGTTATACCAAATGATAAATTGTTAGAGATCGTTCCAAGATTACCTTTGGATCAGGCTTTTAAGGTTGCTGATGAGGTTTTGATGGAAGCATTGAAAGGAATAACGGAAATAATAACAAAGCCTGGCCTTGTAAATATTGACTATGCTGATATTAAAACTATCATGTCGGACGGCGGTGTTGCAATGATCGGTATTGGAGAATCTGAGGGTTCAACTGACAGGGTTCAGGAAGCTGTAAATGATGCAATAAATTCACCTTTGATAGAAGCTGACATAAGGCAAGCAAGGGGAGCTCTTATAAGGATTGTTGGTGATCCAAACATGAGTGTCATGGAAGCACAGCGTGCTGCAGAACTTATACAGAAACAGATTAACCCATCTGCAAAGCTTATATGGGGAGCATCCATAGATCCAGAACTTGAAAACAAGGTCAAGGTATTAGTAGTGCTTACAGGCGTGAAGAGCCCATACATACTCGATGGAAAACAATCGCTTGTAGATATGAAAAAGGCAGCAAAAATATCCGGACTAGATTCTGTCCTGGATAGCCTTTAAATTTTTTTTAAAAAAATAAAAATAATATAAATAAAAAATTTTTTAGAGGTATTTTACCTTCTTTGAAGGCCTGAAAACGAATTTCTTCTTTGAAGGCACATTTATGACTGCTTTTGTCCTCGGGTTCTTCGCCTTCTTCGCTTTCTGTGTCTTTCTCATAAAGACACCAAACTGTTTTATTGCTACCTTGTCTCCCTTGTTCACCCTGTCTATAACCTCTTTAAAAAGTGTGTCAAAGACAGCTTTTACATCCTTCTCCTTTAGACCTGTTTTTTTAGCTACAATTTTTCTTAGCTCAGTTACGCCTACCATAGGTTTTTGCACCTCACAATAGATATTAACTATTTTCTATATAAACTTTGCTTAAAAAATCACCTAAAAATCTAGATTTTACGAGCTTTTGTGAAAAAATAAGGTTAAAAAATCCATACTTGATAGAATTTTAAAAATTTCCTTTTGAAGAAATTATTTCTTGTACAAGCCTTGCAGCAAGCATTGATGTATTACCATTATCAAATGGTGGAGAAATTTCTACAATATCTGCTCCTATAAGCCTCTTTCCTATTTTATTTATTACATATATTAAATCCCATGTGGATATACCAAAAGGCTCAGGTGTTGCCACGCCGGGGGCAAATGAGGGATCAATACCATCCATATCTATTGAAAGATAGATTTGCTTATTGCCTATATAATTTAAAATCTCATCAAATGTTATTTCTATACCATTTTTATGAACATAAAATGCAGTTTTATGATAAAAATCCTTGAATTCAGGATCATCATATTCCTCAGGAGAAACTGATCTTACTCCAATTGATGCGATCCTTTCTTTACCAAGGTATTCGAAGGATCTTTTTGAAACGCAGGCATGGCTGTATTCAACACCAAGATAGCTTTCCCTGAAATCTGAATGTGCATCTATAAAAATCATAGCATAATCATAATTTTTCAAAGCCATTGCAGTGCCAATGGTAATTGAATGTTCACCACCAAGCATTAAGGGGAATTTTTTATCATCCAAAATTTTTTCTAAATTAAATTTAACATCATCAACAACATCTTCTACTCTGCCCTGTTCATCAAGGTTTCCAATGTCATGTATCTTTGCATTCTTCATGTTAAAACTTTTATCATATACAAAGGATTCAAGATTTATAGATGCCTCCCTTATGGCATTTGGTGCAAATCTAGCACCTCCTCTGAAACTGGTTGTACCATCAAATGGTACACCGAATATAACAAACTTTGCATCCTCGTATGTGTAATCTGAATCCGCAAATTTCAAAAGGGAAGGCATTTCAACCCTTCATTATTTTTCTTTTACCCATGGCTTCCCAGTACTGAACCTCTTTTCCCTGCTCCAGGCTACCCTTTAATTCTTCAGGTATCGGCAATTCAAATGTTTCAAAGGTAGTGGTATCCATGATCTGAGCCATATCACCAATAATAGAAATTACTTGCCCTACCTTTTTGTCTATTATTGGCATTTTCACCTTATGTTTTACAGGAAAAACTAAGCTCCGTTTTTGTCCGTCGAATACACCTATAGCAACAATTCTTGCCTTTGCCTCGCCATGCTTCCCTGGCTTTGATGTTGTAAATTCAACAATCCTGCAAGGTTCATCATCTATCACTATGTAACTTCCTTCTTTAAGTTCCCTCACTTCCACATCTTTCCAGGACATTTATCACACCTTTTTTTATATTTGATAGATAAAACATAAATTTAATGACCCTTATGAATTTTTTTATTGAAAAAATTTTTAATTTTGTATTTGTTTCTTTTTATTATGTTAAAAAAGAAGAGTGAATTGACAAAAATGTCAATACTTATTGAAATAATGCATGGTAAAAAGAAAATTAAAGAAATTGCAAAATCTGTAAATATTACAATTCAAGGAGTTTCTGAATACATAAAAATTCTATCTAAGGAAGGAATGATTGATAATAATATGCAGATTACACCAAAAGGTACAGCATTTGTTATGGATAAAATAGAAGAACTGAGGACATATGTTTCAGAGATCATTGGACAAATCAAAATTATAAAGAATACAGAAGCCATAGCAGGCGAAGAAATAAAGAAGAATGAAAGGGTAGGCCTTTTTATGGAAAATGGATATCTTGTAGCCAAAAAGAAAAAATCTAAATCTGAAGGTATATCAATAATTGATGCTGGTAAAGGTGAAGATGTGGGCATAAAGGATCTTGAAGGCATTGTGGACCTAGAATTAGGGAGAATTACAGTTTGTAGGTTGCCTTCCATAAAAGACGGAGGTTCACGTGCAGTAGATGAAAAGGAAATAAAAAGTTTAATTAACAAAAACATGAAAATTGGTGCTTTTGGAGCAGTTGCTTTGGTCACATTAAAAAAATTAGGTATTAAAATTGACTTTGAATACAGTCCTGCAAAGTCATCCCAAGAAGCTGCTCACAGGGGTATTTCATCAATAATATTTGTTTCTTCAGATCTTTTCAGGTATATTATTGAAGATCTAGAAAGAATACAACCAGGGCTTACATTTGTACCATATAATATAATAGATATCAGTAGCGGTCATAGGTAATGTTATATTCTGGAAGATAGACACCATTTCCTTCTTCTATATGTCCCACTGTTTTACCAAACATACCGTGATTTTTGAGAATTTCTCTAATTGTATTTTCATCTTTTTCAGGAGCTATGACCATAAATCCCATACCCATGTTAAATGTTTGATACATTTCCTTGTAATCTATATTATCAATTTCCTGAATGAAGCTGAAAATTTTTTGAGGTTTAATCGGGTCATCTATTACAAATTTCTTATTTGATAATCTAACAAGGTTTCTTAATCCACCGCCTGTAATGTGTGCAAGTCCATTTACGCTGGAATTTTTTATGATATCTAGAACTGTTTTTACGTATATTTCCGTAGGTGTTAACAAAATTTCACCTATCGTTTTTGATCCAATTTTATCCGAATAACTAAAATTGTGTTCCTTCAATAACTTCCTAACAAGTGTGAATCCATTGGAATGCAGGCCTGAACTTTTAATTGCTATGATTAAATCACCATTTTTTATTTTTTTACCTGTTATTTGTTTTCCCTTTTTTACAAAACCAATGGCTGTGCCGGAAAGGTCTGTGCCTTTTACCATATCAGGCATCACAGCCGTTTCACCACCCACAATGCTGATGTTTGATCTTTTTGAACCTCTGTTAAGACCTTTCCCTATTTCCTTAGCCTTTTTCATATCATAATCACTTATTACTAAATAATCAACAAATGCAAATGGTTCTGCTCCTACACAAATTGTATCATTCACATTCATTGCTATTGCATCTATGCCCACTGTATCCCATTTTTTCATTTCATCCGCTACAAGCATTTTTGTTCCAACACCATCAGTATTTATAGCAACATAATATCCCCCAAAATTAACAAGGGCAGAATAGTGGCCTGCTCCAAGAAAAGGTGAAAGATTTTTTCTTTTGAATTTTAACTGTTTTAATAATTCATTTAAAAAAACATCTTTTTTATCAATGTCAACGCCAGCTTCTGAATATGTTTTCATATCAGTTCATCCCTTATAATTAGTGGACCGGCGGGGATTTGAACCCCGGGCCTCTTCCATGCCAAGGAAGCGATCTACCAACTGATCTACCGGCCCTAAGCCAAACATTGTGATTCTGCTAATATATTTTATGGTTATTCAATTTTTTGTTCCAGAAAATCAAATCTTCTCAGGGAGCAGGCAGGGCAATCATTCTGTCTTTCAACATTTATTTTTTCCAGTGAAATGTTCCATCCATCATAGTAATATAAGCTACTTTCAACGTCATTTCCAAGGAGTATTTTATATGCCAAAGATACCGCAATTGATGCAATTGCTGATGGTATTGAATTCAAAATGCCCAGTTCCGATGTTGAATATTCCTTCTTTGGTGGATCCCTCATCAAACATCGAAGACATGCTGTTTTACCGGGTATTATTGGCATCACAGTACCGTATGTTGCAAGAACTCCCGAATATATCCAAGGCTTGTTTTGTTTGACACAAGCATCATTTATTATGTATCTAGAAAGAAAATTATCTGTACCATCCATCACTAGATCAACTTTCCTTACATATTCTTCAATGTTTTTTCCATCGATTTTTTCCATTACTGGAATAACATTAACATCAGAATTTAAAGATTTAAGGTATTTTAATGCAGTTTCTATCTTTTTCAATCCAACATCCTTTTCTGTAAAGAGAAGTTGTCTATGTATGTTTGATATAGAAACATCGTCAATATCTGAAATGTATAATGTACCGATGCCCCCTCTTACAAGCAATTGAGAAATTAGACCGCCAGTACCACCGACCCCTATTACAAGAACCTTTTTATTCATTAACAATTTTTGCCCTTTTATACCAAATTGTTCAAGTATTATTTGCCTGGAATATTTTTCCATGATTTTACGAAAACCATTTTAAATGAAAAACTTTTTCTTATGGTTCGGAATTGTAAAGTGTGGATCCCGATCTATGTATCAGGTGCAGGGGCATAAAAAATCTTTGTGGCTTAAGATCGTGTCCCCTGCTTAAATATTCAGATCAGATGCCAAGATTTACAAATACATACAGTGGTCTTTCTCCACCCGATATTTTTATCGGTCGTTTTAATTACCCGAAGGTAATGGTTTCAACGCTTTCATCCGAAACAAACATCCCTGAAAAGCTTTATCCCTTAAGTCTAGACGATATCTTGAAATATAGAACCTCCCTTTATAGAGTTGGAAATGTTCAAAGGGTAGACAGGCAATCTAAGATGATTGAAAAAATAATGGAGGTATCGCTTTCAATTGCATCATTGGAAATAAATGCAGATGTATACGGCATTGATAAAAGGATTGAAATTAACCATATTTCGACGCCAATGGGCCCTAAAGTAATTGCAAGAAATATTGATATTGTAGGTGAACCAAAGGTCCCAAGAAGAATAGACAATATTTTTAACGATTATGATATTGATGCAATGAACGCTGTCTGGGAAATATACATGCATGGTTTTTCAAATGAATATATTACAAGACTATTAAGTGGTGGAACGTTAGGAAGGAAGATAGATAGAAGACTTGTACCAACTAGATGGGCAATTACAGCAGTTGATGATATTCTGGCTAAGAAATTGATTGATAGAATAAAGGAATATAATCCTTTGGAAAACATAATTTATGCCGAAAATGAATATATGTGGAATAAATTCCATATAATGCTTTTGCCAGGTACATGGTCATTTGAAATGATAGAGAACTGGTATGGAAGAAACTATTTTGATATAGATGCTTTCAAAAGTGGTGATTATGAAAAATATGAAGGCAGAAAGAAATATGCTGATATAGTTGGTGGTGCTTATTATGCTGCCAGATTGGGTGTTCTTGAATTTTTAAACAAAATTGAAAGACAGGCATCTGTAATAGTTTATAGAACAATAGAAAAGGAATATAGGATACCACTTGGTGTATGGGTTATCAGGGAAACTGTAAGAGATGCAATGAAAAAAGCAACTATTTTAAATGCAAAAAACATAATAGAGATTGAAAATATGGATAAAAATATGAAGGGAATATTTTTGAGGTCAAGGACATCAAAGGAAATGTATAATCAAAGGAGATTGGATTATTATGAACAATAAAAAAGAAATTCTTGAACTCCTCTGGAAAAATGGCATTGTAGCAACACCATCTGATGTTGAAAGAATAATGAAAAATGGTGGTATAAATTATGCAATAGAATCTTTTAGCAAGAAAGAAAAAATTGAAAAAAATTATGAAATAATCAAAAGCAGGGAAGTTTTTGAAGCAACAGCAGGGAAAGTTGAAAGTTTCAAAAAACTCTTTCAGGACAGGTATAAAAAAATAAGGAAGATTTTGCAATCAAGGGTATCAGTTTCATCAGTTGTAGATATTGAATTTGCAAAAAAGAATGAGGGCGAGGAAACAATAATTGCAATGGTACTCGATAAAAGAGAATCTAAATTTGGATATATGTTTGAATTAGAGGATCTTTCAGGTAATATTGTTGCATTTTCCGATCAGAACATTGGAAAGGATATACTTCCTGATGATATTATTGCAATTAAAGGTATAGTGAGAAACGGTAAGTTAACAATAAAAGATGTTACATATCCTGGCATTGATAATATAAACAGAAAGGAAAAAATACTTGATAGTGAAAATGGCATAGCATTCATTTCTGATGTACATGTAGGAAGCAAGATGTTTTTACGTGAAAATTTTATAAATTTTATAAATTGGTTGAATTCAAATAATGATGATGTAAAGAAAATTAAGTATCTTGTAATAGCAGGGGACCTCGTTGATGGTATAGGCATTTATCCAAACCAGGAAAAAGATCTTGAACTTGATGATATTTACGACCAATATTCTGAACTTGCGGACCTTATAGGAAGAATAAGAGATGATATAACTATTTTCATGATTCCAGGAAATCATGATTTAGTTAGGATTGCAGAGCCTCAGCCTACCCTTGGTCAGGATATTAAATCCCTTTTTAATAAAAATACAATTTTTCTTTCAAATCCCGCATATATATCAATTGAAGGATTTAGGACATTAATATACCATGGAGCAAGTCTTAATGATCTGATGGATCTCATAAAGGGAATGAAACTGGAGATGGCAGATAGGATGATGATTGAACTTCTAAAGAGGAGGCATCTTGCACCATTTTATGGCAGGAATGTGCCAATAGTACCACTGGAGGAGGACTTTATGGTAATAGATGAAATTCCAGACATGTTTGTAACGGGCCATATACATGTTCATAAAAAAGCAAATTACTATGGAACATTACTCTTGAATGCATCAACATGGCAGAAACAGACAGATTACCAGAAGATGCATAACTTTAACCCTGATCCATGTATTGTGAGCATAAAATACCTGAACCAGCCTGGATTAAGGGAAAAGGATTTCAAATAGCTACCTGTATTTCCATCAAATCCTTTGCAATTATACTATTTTTGAATATGCTCTTTGCTTCATCCTCAAGCAATTTTACATCACTTGATCTATACCTAGGACTTATATGTGTGAGAATTAAATTCTCTACCTTCGCTTTTTTTGCAATTTCTGCAGCCTGCCTTGCTGATGAATGCCCATATTCATTTCCCTTTTCTTCAAGGCTTGAATCCACAGTAGAATCATGTATCAAAAATTTTGCATTCTTTGCAATATCAACAATGCAATTACAGGGCGCAGTATCACCTGTATAAACAATTTTTCTTCCAACGCGTATTCCATCGGAAATGTCATCAATGGAAATCTTCTTTCCATTTTTTAATATAACGCCATTTTTTATTATTGTATCAACATCCTTACTTGTAAGTGAATTTTTCATCATCAATTCCTGTGAAATCCTTTTCTTATCCTTTTCCTTTATTGCATATGCTAGGTTTGTAACAGGATGTATTGTTTTAATTGCGGTTATTGTATAATCCCCAAAATCTAGTACATCATTGTTTCCAACCTCTCTAATTGAAATAGGGAAGGATAGTGAATAATAACCTACATTAAGAAAATTTGAAACCTGCCTTATGGTATCCTCAGGGCCATATATTTCCAGTTTTTCCTTTCTATCGTTAAAAACCATTGTCTGGATTAATCCAGCCAGTCCAAGAAAATGATCACCATGAAAATGTGTAATGAAAATTTTTGATATTTTCATAAAACTAAGCGATGTTTGCATAATCTGTCTCTGAGTTCCTTCACCTACATCGAACAAAATTATATCCCTATCGAGTTGAATTCCTATTGATGGTAAATTTCTTTCAGGACTTGGCCAGGACCCACCTGTACCAAAAAACACAATCTTAACTGTAGAAATCATATTTTGGTCACAACTGTACCTTTGAATTTTTTGCCCAATATTGCATTTTTAAAATTCTTTAAATCCATACCGTTTAAAACAAAAATATCTATATTGCTCCTCTCAGCTATTTTTATAGATAGAAAATCAAGAACCTGATTGGGTCCAGCACCTGATTTATTTTTTGAAAATATAGAAATAAGGTCAGCATATGATATATGATTGATGAATTTTGCATCCTTGTATTTCTTTGGATCCTTGCTATAAACGCCATCAACGGTTGTTGCATTTATAACTCTTTTAATATTAAAATATTCTGCTAGGAGTAATGAAACTGCATCAGTCGTATGACCAGGTTCAGTACCACCGGTTATAGCTATCTTGAAATCCTTAATTTCATAAGGTGAATTAAAGAATTTTATTCCTTCTATGCCTGAGAAAAATGATTTTAAAAACATAGCGTTGATCTTCGTCGCTTGTATACCTATTAAATCGAGATTAAATTCATTTTCACCGTTTTCTCTTGCGATTCTTATAAAATCTCTTGCAATTTTCCCTCCTCCAACTACAATTATGAATTTGTAATCGTTTAAAAGAGGTGTTAACATTTTTGAAAAATCGCGTAAATATTGTTCATTTTCAACATTTACAAGTGAACCACCCATTGAAATAATTATTTCTTTCATGATTACCTTATATAGGTGAAGTGTTTTATACATTAAAAAAATTTCGGATGTGTGTATTGAAAAATGGAAAGCAAAAGCGTTTACGATTTCAAAAGGGCTCTTGAAGAACTTTCGAAATATGAAGGTAAGGGAACAGAGCTCATTTCATTATATGTGCCTCCAAAGAGGCCAATATCTGATGTAATAGCATACCTCAGGGATGAGTACTCAACATCATCTAACATTAAAAGCAAAACAACTAGGAAGAATGTTATGAGTGCAATAGAATCAATGATGAGCAGATTAAGGCTTTACAAAATGCCACCTGAAAACGGTCTTGCACTGTTTATTGGACACGTGCCAACAAGAGGAGATCAAACAGAAATGGTCACATATATAATTGAGCCTCCTGAACCCGTACAGTCCATGCTTTATAGATGCGATTCAAAATTTTATTTAGATCCTTTATATGCAATGCTCGGGGAGAAGGATGTATATGGTCTAATAGTCATAGATAGAAGTGAGGCGACTGTGGGTTTTTTAAGGGGAACAAGGATAGAGGTTGTAAAAAACGTACAGTCTCAGGTACCGAGCAAACATCATCAGGGTGGACAATCCTCAAGGAGGTTTGAAAGACTAATAGAACTTGCAGCACATGAATTTTTTGTAAAGGTAGGTGAAATAGCAAACGAGGCTTTTTTAAATGAAAAAAATTTAAAGGGTATATTAATAGGTGGTCCAGGAGCAACAAAGGAATTCTTTGCAGAAAAGGATTATCTTCATCATGAACTAAAGAAGAAGATTATTGATCTTTTTGATACAGGATATACAGATGAATATGGATTGAGAGAACTTGTAGAAAAGGCATCACAAACGCTTGAAGACCTTGAAATTTCACAGGAAAAGAAAATAATTAATAGATTCTTAAGCGAGGTTAAAAAACCTGACAGTTCACTTGCTGTTTATGGTGAGAAACAGGTAATTGAAGCATTGAAAAGCTCACAAGTGGATACATTGATAATTTCTGAGGCACTTAGAAAGTATAAGGTAGTGTGGGAATGCCCAAGTTGCAAATTTAGAACAGAAGAGGTAATTACAGGCAATATCCCAGACAAAAATTGTCCTAACTGTAATATGCCAATGAACGTTGTTGAGAAAATTGATATTATAGATGAATATTTCAATCTTGCAGAACAATCAAATGCAAAAGTATACCTAGTTTCGGATGAAAGTGAAGAGGGAAAGCTCTTCCTTAGAGGTTTTGGTGGAATTGGAGCTATATTGAGATATAGAAAAAAGGAATAAAATTTTATTTAAGCTCCAGGACAACTACATCTTTAACAGATTTCATGCTTTTGAAGGGAAGGATGAGCCTTCCCTGAGCATCTGTCTGATATCCTCTTACTTCTAGATCCTCAGATGGGACTACAAGGAGATGCTGAATTTCTCCTGTATCCGTATTTATAACAAAGTTGTCCAGCATTCCAAGTATAATACCGTCATTGGTCATTACCGTTTTGCCACGCAGTTCTGTAATGAATTTTTTCATTTATTACACCTCCATTTATCTAAAGTACTGAAGGTCTTCCTTCTTAGTACTTATCTTGGAGATCAATTTACCAATTGCATCGTAGTATTTTATACTTTCCTCATTCATTGATGGTGGTATCTTCTCAATAGCTTTCTCAAAGTCCTTCATTGTTACCTTGTCTCTGTTATCCCTGATTGCAAACATGCCCGCTTCCCTGCATATATTTTCTATATCTGCACCTACATAATTTTCTAGCCTATCTGCAATTTTCTTCAGATCCACATCATCCGCTATGGGCATTTTTCTTGTATGTACCTGTAATATCTTAAACCTCGTTTCCTTGTCCGGTGGTGGAATATAGACCAATCTATCAAACCTTCCAGGTCTCAAAAGCGCCGGATCAATTATATCCGGTCTATTTGTAGAACCAATTATAACTATACCCTCCATGTTCTCAATTCCATCCATTGAAGTTAACAGTTGATTAACTATTCTTTCAGTTACACCTGAATCTGAATAGTAGCCCCTTCTGGGCGCAATTGAATCTATTTCGTCAAGAAATACAATTGCTGGAGCACTCTGTTTTGCCTTTTTAAATATTTCACGTATTGCCTTTTCCGACTCACCTACCCATTTGCTCAGGACCTCTGGACCTTTTATGCTTATAAAATTCATCTCGCTTTCAGTTGCAACTGCTTTCGCAAGTAATGTTTTACCCGTTCCGGGTGGTCCATAGAGTAATATTCCTTTTGGTGGCCTTATACCCATTTTTTTGAATTTATCAGGACTCTTGATTGGTAATTCTACTGCTTCCCTTAATTCCTGTTTTACATCCTCAAGTCCACCAACGTCTTCCCATTTAACATTTGGAACTTCTATTAATACACCTCGTAATATACTTGGTTCAATGTCCTTTAATGCTTCTTTGAAATCTTCCCTTTTTACTACCATTTTTTCAAGCATTTCAACGGGAATAGGCTTGTCCAGATCAATCTCAGGCAAATATCTCCTCAATGCATGCATTGCTGCCTCCCTTGCAAGGGCAGCCAGATCTGCACCTACAAACCCATGTGTCATTGATGCAAGTTCATCAAGGAATTTGTATTTTTCTTCATCGGACATGTCCAATGGCATTAATCTTGTGTGTATTTGCAATATTTCTAACCTTCCTTGTTTGTCTGGAATGCCAATTTCAATCTCCCTGTCAAACCTTCCAGGTCTTCTCAAGGCAGGGTCAATTGAATCTACAAGGTTTGTGGCACCTATTACAATTACTTGCCCTCTTTCCTTTAGACCATCCATTAAAGTAAGTAGCTGTGCAACGACCCTTCTCTCAACTTCTCCCTGAACTTCTGCCCTTTTTGGTGCTATTGAATCTAGCTCATCTATAAATATTATAGAAGGAGCATTTTTCTCAGCTTCATCAAACTTGTCTCTCAAGAATTTCTCGCTTTCACCATAGTATTTACTCATGATTTCAGGTCCATTTATGAGATAAAAGTTTGCACCAGATTCATTTGCAACAGCTTTGGCTATTAATGTTTTACCCGTCCCAGGCGGTCCATAGAGTAAAACACCCTTTGGTGGCTTGATCCCAAGCCTTTCAAACATTTCTGGATGCTTCAGAGGAAGTTCTATCATTTCCCTTACCTTCTGAAGCTCGTCCTTAAGCCCGCCTATATCCTCATATGTGACCCTTCCAGTTTCAGAGATGTATTCCTCAACAGGTTCTTCTTTTACAGTAATTTCTGTGTTTTCCTTTATAACAAGTACACCCTTTGGCTGGGCCCTGACAGCCTTAAATTTAAGGCCTGTTCGTCCTATTAATGTTAATCCGGGAATAATTAGTATATCCCCTTCAACTATAGGCCTGTTTAAAAGAGCTCTTCTTACAAATTCTTCAATACCCTCCCCCAACCTTAATCTTTGGTCTTTTTCTATTAAAGGTGCAAATGTAACAGATTTAGCTGACTGGTAATTTGCTTTGGCTACAATTACCTTATCACCCAATGTGACACCAGCATTTCTTCTTATATCTCCATCTATTCTTATAATACCTTTACCTTCATCCTCTACTGGAACTCTGTAAACCTTAGCGGCTGTCGTTTTTTTGCTTGTAACGCCAGTGATCGTTATAATTTCTCCTACCTCTATCCCAAGTTCCTCTCTTGATTGTGAATCTATTCTTGCTCTACCTAGACCAACATCCATTTGAGGAGCTTCATGTACTCTCAAAATCACTTCTTTCTTTTCCATTTTAATTCACCCCAGTTATTATCCTTAGGTTATCAACGAAAGGTTAAGTATTGGTAATATTTAAACTTTATCTATATCCCTCAATCTTTTAACCATCTTTATTGCACTGTGTACTGCTTCTCTTGCTTTTTCTATCCTTTCTTGTGCCTGGAGCCTTGTTTCACCATGGCCAGTAATACCAAGGGCAACCGGTTTATTATACTCCACCTGCAAATCTTCAATTTTTCTGGCTGCATTTTGCATTATTATTTCATCATGCTCTGTCTCTCCTTCAATTACAGCACCAAGTGTTACAACAGCATCAATGGATTTTATTTCAAGTAATTTTTTCACGCCCAGTGGTATTTCAAATGTTCCTGGTACAAGAAGCACATGTGATACCTCTGCACCAAGGAATTCTGCCTCCACCTTCGCTCTTTCCAGCATCATCATTGTTATGTCAAAGTTATACTCTGAAACTACCAAACCAAGCTTTATTTTATCCATACCTTTTCACCTCTTGATAATATAAATCCATGTACATTATCATTTCTCTCTAACAGGCCCAACATCTTCAAAACCCTGCCTTAATCCTTTTCCAGCATATTTTTGTAAATGTTCAGGATTAAAAATTAAATAATAGGCATTTTCAGCATGCTCTCTTGCTCTTCTATCTGCAAGCCAGGCAAGTTCCTTTTCATCCTTTGCCTCATCCTCATGAACAAAAACAACCAGGATATGCTTTCCCTCCATGATCTGAACCTGTATTAAGCCTTGTGCAGCTTCATGTGCAGAAGCCTTGTCTATTTCCTTACTACCAGGCATTCCCAATGCTATTACTATATCACATTTATATTTATCAAAAAGTATCTTGCTGGCTACTGGAAGATCCTTTATACCAGGCACAGTGTATCTGATTATTTTAAAACCTGTTCCCATACTTTTTAGTTGGTCAATTGCAGATTTACCCATATCATATCTTGCAAAGGTTGTATCAGCTATGCCTATTATTTTCATTTTTATTCACATCCTTTTCATAATATTCTATTTCCTTTTGAAAAGAATAAGCAGAAATAATTTTACCAATTATTTTTCTCGTTCCATTTAGATCTGTTTCTGAGAATTTTGGTAGCCTTACCACCTTTATATTTAAATTTCTTTTTTTGCACTCATTTATTATATAATCTTCATCAAAGGCCTGATCATAACCAAGAACAATAATATCCGGTTTAATCTCTTCAACCGTTTTAAACATATCATCCTCATGACCAAGAACAACCCTATCCACAGGTTTTAATGCTTCTACCATTTTGGCTCTTATTTCTTCATTCATTATTGGCTGGTGTTTTAATTTCCTTGCTGTTGAATCCCTTGCAACTACGACTACAAGTTCATCACCCAATTTTTTTGCCTGTTGCAAAAAGTAAACATGCCCAAGATGCAAAATATCGAAAACACCTGAAGCCATTACTCTTACCAATTTTCCCACCTTTCTATTATTTCATTTCCTTCAATAAACGGATAATTATGTTCAATGGCATAATTTTTTGCCTTTGAAAAAGGTAAGGATGAACCGTCATCATCTAACATTTCAACCATTGTTGCGGACGGTATTATTCCGGCCATAATCATTAAACTTGTTGATAGTTCAGTATGACCCCTTCTTCCATTTAATAGGTCCTTTGAAGCTATTAATAAATGTACATGGCCAGGGGCTCTAAAGTTTCTTCCAAATTCTAACATTGCCTCTTTTTCATCAAGAGAATCAATTTTCAAAAGTAATTTTGCAAACTCTGAGATTGTAAGTGCCCTGTCCTTGTCTGGGATCCCGGTGAACGTTTTTCTGTGATTAATAGTAACTGAAAAGGATGATTTTTCATCGTATGGTATATCATTTGGATATAGATATTTGAAAATTTCCATACCACTTTTGTTGAATATGTTTACAAGGAAATCAAGACCTAGTTTCATTGCATGCTCATATGTTAATGATGTGCAAATTAGGCCCCCTCCATTTTTCCTCATTTCTAAAATATTTTCTTTTTTTATAAATTGGGATGGGACAACTATATCTGTTTCTCCTTCCCTTTTATCCGAATCGAAAATTAAAACGGGAGATCCTTTTCTAATTTTTTCAAATAATTTTTCATTTAACATAGTAGGGAGATAATGTATATCTATTAATTAATATTTAGTAGATACTCAATTTTGAGTTAATGTTTTGGATTTTTTACCATTGTAGGACCATTTCTGTCTATTACTAGATATGAAAAACCTTTTTCTTTGATACTTTCATAATCATGGCCTGCATCCGATTGGTATACAGCTAAAAATATAAGTTTTTCTTTACCTGTATTTATTGATCTATGTGCATAATCAGGTTCAACATTTATTATTGCGCCCCTGAACATATTATAGCTCTTTGCATTCCCGGCCCTATTTTCAAGCAATAAAATACCTTCACCTCTAAAAACTATGTATAATTCAGCTGCAGATTTTGAATGAAAATGACCCTTTGTAAAATAATATTCATCACCAATTTTGCCAGGTTCTATTTCAGTAACGGCATAAGATAAAGAACCTGATGCATCATATTTAGTTTCATAAACTTTGTAAATGAGAGGATTATTTTTTTCAAGTATTTTTTCAACATCTTTTTTTGAATAGAAATAATCTTTTAAATCTTTTAGATATCTCTCTTGAGTAATGTTATAATTTTTTGTGAGACCTGATTCAAAGTCAATCAAATTTATATTTTCCATGTTTGTTTGAATGAAAAATACTTTATAAAATTTTTTATTAATTGATTATAAAATGCGGAATATGTTAAAAATTTACAAATCAAAATAATAGATTTTAATAAATATATTATTATATTTAAATTTACAATGTGGAATTGAAAAACTTGAATTTACAATATTTAAATTAAAAATTAATAGCACCCATTAAAAATTTAATAAAGTGATGTATGGGACATGCTTTTAAATGAATAAAAATTAAAATCATGTAAACTAACGGAAAATCTATCAAGTGGAAATATGGAATCCAAGGCCTCAAGGTATTATTTGATATACACTGCAATTATATTTAAAATAGTTATATCTGTATTTTTCTGCATATTTGGTTGTTTCGCCACTGGCCCATATTTTGTTTCATACCTTATAATAATGCTAATTCTGTGTTTTATAATAGCCCTCATATCCACATATTTAATAGCACCAATAATTCTCTGGAAAGCGTTCAAGAAATTGAATGATAATGTAATTTGGGAGATGGTAAAACAGCTATCACAAAGGGCAGGGTTAAAAAAGGTTCCAAAACTGATGGTCTTTGAAACACCTGAATTTAATGCATTTACATACATAAAACTCTTTGGTCCAAAGCTTGTATTGACCTCGGGGCTTATGAATGCCTTTAAAAATGTTGAGATAAACAATGATGAATTGATGGCAATAATGGGCCATGAGATTGGACATATAAAGCATAATGATACGCTGAGGAGGTGGATAGTCCAGTCCTGGATTTCAGTTTTTTATTCGCTTGGAACAGTCCTTTTATTTATTTGATTGATAAAAATGGGCATAGGCCTTACATTCTCAATGCTGAATAGGTATGATTCTAAAGGCCTAGGGGTCATTCTAGTTGGTATTGGGCTCGATATCATAGGTGGAATTATGATGGTAATATCAAAGATAATAAGCCTGTTATCCCTTCACCATGACAGGTTCAATGAGTATCTTGCAGATGAGTTTGGCGCTAGAATTGCAGTGGGGATAACCTGATAAGCGCATTGAAAAAGATAGAAGTTAAAAATAAAAGTTTAAATTCTAAGGATGTACCATATACGCCATATCCTGATTTATGGCAGGTAAAACAGGCAAAGACAAGCATAATAGACAGGCTTTTCAGTGACCATCCTCCCCTGGAGAAGAGGATAGAGAGGATAAAAAAGCTCGGTCTCTGAACTAATTTGATTTTCCCTATTTTCAGATTTTAATCAAAAAAATAAAATAATCATAAAAATAATACCATTGTATGGAAATGGATTCCAATGAAAAGGAAAAAAATGTAATCACGAATGCTTATGAAGATAATAGCATTAAATATTCAAATGAAACTATAGAAAATCTTTCAAATTTTAGGATTTTGGGCATAGGTACCTCTGGAAATAAGCTAATAGAGATGCTCCCTGGGAATGGAATAGATAGATCTTTTATTGTAAACGTTTGTGCGGACTGCCTCCCACGGAGCTGTGCTTGGGCAAAGAGCAGGGAAAGAATAAGTATTTGCGAAGCGGATAAACCAAGGACAGGAATACCCAATCCACCAGAAAGTATTAGGTGGCTTGTTATAGAAGCTGAAGAAAATCTAAGGAGAGCACTTTCAAGCTACAAAACAATATTGATTGTGGCGGGATTGGGTGGTTCAATAGGGACTGGTGCATCACCCGAAATAGCAAGGATATTCAAGGAAATAAATAAGAATAATAGGGTCATTTCCTTTGTTTCATTACCTTTCAAATATGAGGGAAAATATAAACAAGATGATGCAATTAAGGCATTTGAAAAATTAAAGCTCTACAGTGACTTAATAATAATAGCACCAAACATGAGGGTTTTAGGCCTCTACAGAAAAATGCCAGTCGATTTGTTGTTTACCGCAAGCGATTCTGTCTTTCTTGTTTCATTAACTGCCCTATATTATTCAATTCTCGGAAGGGATTTCCCTGGCTTTTTAAAATCATTAACATTAAGATATGGATCAGGGATATCCATGGCCACATACGGAGATAGCAATGTGAATGTTGAAGAGGCATTCAATAATGCCCTTGGATCACCATTGAGCGGAATTGAACTAAGGGATGCTGTTGGCCTGATAGCCACTCTATTCTATAGCAACAATATTGATGAGAATGAAATAAAAAATGCACCTAGGATCATAAGGGAACGTCTCAATAGATCATCACTCCTTACTTTTAAAGCAATAAAGAATGAAATGGTTGATGCACCAATCAGAATAGTTTTGATTCCAATAGTTCCAGTTAAGGAAAACATGTTTGACAGGGAAAGAATGGAGATGGAAATGAACGGAAAGATTTTCGATTTCTCCTGGGAAAATTCAATTGATTAAAATTAATAGAATTTATTTTTATCTTTTTATTTATAACTTATTAGTTTCGAAAATGAATATTTTTTATTGTTTTTTAGAATTACATAGCTCTTTCAAGATAATTTATTATTGTTTTGCAATTCTAAATATTTTCATTACTATAAAGACCTTTAAGTCCTATAATTGAACTATAGTGTTTTGCATTAAACTATAATTCTTATAAATTCAAACATTTCTTTACTTTAAGGTCATTCTAATGAAGTTCCAATTAATATCTTTTACAAGTGGTTAAGCCATTCATCAATATTTATTACATCAATTTATACGGATATTACACGAATTGATACGAGCTAGTTCATGAATTATATACAATAGAAAAAGATTAAAGAGGGAAAAATCAAAGCAAACAAATAAAAAAATAGAAGGCTATTGGGAATGTGGCATATGCAAAAAACCTTCCCCGCAGATCCAGAAAAGTCACTGAAAGAAAGTGTTCCAGCATGGATAAAAGTTGAGGTGGGCAATGAGGAACACAGGATACCAATCTGTGAAAACTGTTTAAGGCATATTTTGTATGAATAAACCTAAATATTATCAATTTATTTTCATATTGTATTATGTTCATAAACTAGCTTATATTCATTCCTGTTATATCTATATAAATTGATGTGATAAAGATTAAATGGCTTAACCGTTTTTGTAGAATGTTAATAAGGATATAGATAAGACGTTAAAACGTGCCACTTTATTTATTTAATCTATAGAATATTAATTATTGTTCACTTGATTTAGACTTATAGTATTCAAAAAGTATCCTTGCAATCTTTGACCTATTTTTCAATCCCTTACTATTCTTAATTTTTTGTTTAAAATTTCTAAAACCCCTTTCAGATATTCCCTTATCCCTTACATCCTTAAGTTTCAATAAAAGAATTCACTGTTTGAAATCTTCAATCTTAAAAGAAATGATAAGCCTGCTATTACAGGCTTTGAACGATATATGAAATTTGACTTTCATTTAATCCATATAACCGATAAATTAATCTATCAAGATTTTCCTTTTCCCTTTCAATTCTTTCTTTAATGATTTCTTTTGTGCTTTCACTATTATTTAACGTATTCATTCTTTTTACAAGGTCTATTATCTCATCAACCTTATTCAGTATAGATTTTTCCAATTCGCTATTTTTTTCAGGAATTTTAATAGGTATATTTATTAGCGGTTCTTTGTCAATTTGTAAATTATTTCCTTGAATCTTGCCTTTATTTTTTAACCAAAAATACACAACTTTAGAATTAAGAATTCCTGTTAAAAGTTTCAAATTAACATCTCTTGGTTTAA